>ENA-OFCE01000337-OFCE01000337.1-metagenomes-genome-assembly--contig:-NODE-337-length-32211-cov-10.203508_pt1 | contig 32211 bp, 25 predicted proteins | sample MGYA00153388_OFCE01 | MGnify analysis MGYA00153388 | reverse complement strand
ACACTCAATTTTCAATCCTTTACAAAAGTCCATGTTTTAGCCGTCTAGAGTATAGCAGTAAAATCTTTGATAATACTGGACAATCGATCGCCGATTAAAAACAGGCGGCAATATCTAAAGTTAAAAATCGGTCGAGTGGTAAATACATCCAATGTAGTGATAACTGGCGATCGCGGCTCATGAATTGAAATCCGAGTGCCGATGCCTGTTGTTCGTAACTCGGATGAATAATCATCGTATATAAGTCACACAAATTGGGAAAATCTTGTTGCATGGCGGTTAAAGTGTGTTGACAATCAATCAAGAATGGCACACGATAACGATCGAGATATTCGCGCTCGATCGCCCAACTCCGAATAAAAATCGAGACACAATCGCGATCTCCAGACGTCGCCATCACAAACGGATCGACATCGCCAATCGCACTCAGATGTAAACTCTTACTCGGCGATATAAAAAAGTTGGCATCCGAGCCTGGTACGGTTGGATACATCAGATAAAATCCCACTGGATGGAGATTATCCGCACGTCGCAGCACCCGCATCCCGCGCGCGTATTGACTCGCCCATTTTCTAAGTAAATTGGTAATTCGCTGGGGTGTGGTTTCGGTATTGCGGTTCATCCAGTTATAGTTAGCTGCTAAGAGATTGGCAACGGGAATCGCATCGCAGCGTGGCTCAAAGTCTGTCATCGTCAGCTCTACTTCAGCAGGAGCCATTTCCCGCAATTGTGGCACATCAATAATTTCAATCCGCGTAATATTGCCATCAAACTGCTTCCGAATCAATCGGAGTGCGGCTAATTTGTCTAGCATCATGCCAGCCGAGCGATCGCTCCCCCGTTCCTTATCGTGATAAAACAACTCTGCCGCCTCTGTTTGGCTGCAAGTGACGGGTGCGTCGAGCAGTTTCAATTCGATCTGCTTTGGCTGGAGTTTGGGATTTCGATCTAGTTGCTCTTTAGCAGTCAGATAAATCCATAACCGTAGAAAACACTCCGCACGAGAGCGCGTTAAACCTACACGCTCTACTAATTTGGCGATCGCCTGCTCCTGGTGTGGGCGATCGAACCACAGATCGATGTCGAATTTTATCAAGTTGTACTACCTACTTTATCTTAGTTCATCTTACTTCACCTTAGTTCGCCCTGGTAACGTTTACTCATGGCGATCTCACCAATTCAGGGGTGAGAATGCAAATAACAACTAATTCACTCCGCGTTTCTCGATCGGCTGAGATAACTCTTGTTAAAATTCCGGCATCATCCGCTCACTACCTCGATCGAAGCAGTCAAACAAACATATGAAATTTAGATAAGTTTCGTCAGCCAAGTGACACAAATTTACCCCGATCTCGACCCCAATTTATTCAAAGCATTTTAGCGGAATTAAAACGATGCATAACGTATTTATTAACAACATTGGTAAATTTTTACCGGGCGAACCGATCGCTAACGATCGGATGGAAGACTATCTCGGCAAAGTGAATGGTCGTGCTTCTAAAGTCAAGAATCGAATTTTGAAAAGTAATGGCATTCAGCACCGCTATTATGCCTTGAACGAGCAGCACCAACCGACCTATCTCAATAGTCAAATGGCTGCTTTGGCAGTTAGAAATACCTTAGCTGGAATCGACTTAGAACCAAGTGCGATCGACCTCTTAGCCGCCGGAACGACCTGGGCAGATTTGCTAGTGCCCGGTTTCGCCAATATGGTGCATGGCGAATTGCCCGAATTTCCGCCCTTAGAAACGCTTACAAGTATGGGGGTTTGTTGTGCGGGGATTAGCTCGCTTAAATATGCGGCATCTCAGGTGAGATTGGGTGAGAAACGTAACGCAATCTCGGTGGCTTCCGAACAGCCTTCCCGCTTGTTTACCCGCACTCATTATGAAGCTGAAACTGCCATCCAAGCAGGGCAAAATCTGAGCTTTGATACTGAGTTTCTCCGGTGGATGCTATCTGATGGAGCAGGTGCAATGCTGCTCCAAAATCAGCCGAACCGATCGGGAATCAGCCTCAAAATTGAATGGATCGAACTCGTTTCTCATGCCAATGCTTACCCAGTTTGTATGTATGCTGGGGCTGAAAATGAAACGGCACAAAAAAGCTGGATGGACTATCCCTCTTATGTCGAAGCCGCGCAAGCGGGGGCACTTAATTTACGGCAAAATATTCGCCTACTCGATAACGTTGTGAAATTAGGCGTAGAAGGGTGGCTAAAATTAATTGCAGCGGGACGAGTGAATCCCGATGAAATTGATTGGCTGCTGTGCCATTATTCTTCACACTTCTTTAAGGGGCAAATTGTTGAATTGTTAGATAAATCTGGCTGCCTCATTCCCGAATCAAAATGGTTCACTAACCTTTACACTCGCGGTAATACGGGGTGCGCTTCAATTTATCTGATGCTGGAAGAATTATTCCATTCCCAGAACTTGCAGCCCGGTCAAAAAATCTTTTGCTTTGTGCCCGAAAGTGGTCGATTTACCACTGCGTATATGTTGTTAACCGTTGTTAAAGATGGAGAAATTATGTCACCGCTAGCGCATCCCTCGGATCGCTCGGCGATCGTTACCCAACCTGTTTTAGAATCTCACACCCCACAACCCCCAACCCAGATCCAAACTCCTGCTGCTTACTTAATGCACCATCTAGCATTAGTTTGGCTAGAATTCGAGCGCAAACTGCAATCGATCCCCATTATCCGCAAATTAAATCGCGGGGAATTTACCATTGAAGATTATCAGGCATTACTGACAAATTTGCGCCCTCAAGTAGTCGAAGGTGCCCGATGGATTGCCAGAGCCGCTTCCAATCTGACAGATTTTCGCCTGCGCTCGACTTTTATCGGACATGCTCAAGCAGAACACCGCGATTTTCAAATGTTGGAGCAAAATTACATCTCTGTGGGTGGCGTTCTCGAAGATATTGTGTTGGCAGAAAAGAACATTGGCAGTGAGGCATTGTCCGCATTTATTTTTCACCAAGCTTCACAAGAAAACCCAGTAAGTTTAGTCGGCAGTATGTTTATTATTGAAGGATTGGGCAATAATTTGGCGGGAAAATGGGCAGCGCAAATTAAAGAAACTTTGAACTTGACAGCCGAGCAAGTTTCTTTCTTGGGCTACCATGCAGCCAACGACGATGCCCACATCGATAAATTAAATGCGATTTTGACTGCCGACTGGATGACCAGAGAAATTGCCAACCGAATTGTCAAAACTGCCAAAGTTACCGCCCGATTATATTTACTGCAATTGGAAGAAATTTCCATTTCGTAAGTAGCAGCAAGACTACCGATCGACTTCCCAATTAACTCAGAAAATGTCCTAGAAGTAGAGCGATCGGCTCGTTCAGTCAATAATTATGACAAATGCAGACTCGAATATGAATTATTTATCATCTCCATATACTCCTCAGCCGCACGACCGCACCAATCCAAATACTTGGGATGCTTTATATTTAGATGGGGCAATCCCAGTCGATCCGGTGGCTAAAGCACACATGATTCGCGATTTAAAAAACTGGACTCGTAGCTATTTACTATTGCCGATTAAGATCGTTGCCAACGTGATGCTAGCAATAATTTTAATCGTCAAACGATTGCTGCCGTTTCAATTTAGCAATTATCGGATTATGCATCGTTCTGCTGCTTGGTTTCTCAACAATTTTGTGAGTCCAGAAGCCTGCTATTTAATCGTGCGTCACATTGGCTTAGGCTCTAATATTGTCAACTTTTTAATTGATAATTCACCGAATCCTGCGATTTCCAAATCGACTCTTTATCCCCGCAAAGTGGCAGATTTGGCTGACAATGCTTTTCTCGAACACGATTTGATTTTATATAACTTCGTGCTGGATTATCACCAGGCTCAACGAGAAAATCCCAATTGGTTAGAGGAAGTACGAGCGCGGGGGCTAGTTTATGACAGCATTCAACCCGTACCCATTGAGGTAGATTTTAGTCGGCGGCATTGGTGGCAGATGCTGGATCTGGAGTCAGCGATCGAACTATTCAAGGTGTTTTACTCCCTCTGGCTAACCTGTGATGAGTTTGAACGGGCAGTGCTATCGCTGGAATTTGACGAAAACTTTGGCTGCTATATAAGTATGCTAACTGGGGACTACCGCTGGAATCATGTAATTGCTAACCGTAACCCCTTGGCTCCAGAAACCCCCTTTGGTGCGGCGCGGCGGTTACTTTTGCACGGCATCATCACCGAGCATTTGCATCGCTATTTAGAGCTTGGTCGAGCAGCCACCGAATTCGCTGTTGTGAGCGATTGCCCTAAGCAGTCGCGGGTAGAATAAGCGCGTCCGATTCCCTTCTGGCTCGCGCACGAGATCGCCACTTTGTTCGAGCAGCAGAGGGACAAGCAACCGTTCGTCCCTCTTCACCTGAGTTCGATGAGGCATAGCCTCATCATCAAACCAAGTCTCAGACTGTGCTTGAGCAATAAATATCAATTGTTAAAATGGGGGTTTCTCACTTTATTGTCAATAAGCTTTAATTATTGACAATAAAGTGAGATTCAAGTGCTGATTGCTGATGACAAACAATTAAGAATCAATAAGTTATTAAAAGTCCTGAAAATAATCTGCAAATAAAAATACCGATAATATAGCAATAAGGTATTTAATCTCCGATTTCGGTTAAATTAAAATATCGCTCGGAGAAACCAGGATTAGATTATGGACTTAACTGAATTTTTTTGTGAAATAGACGATTTCTGCCAAGACTGGCTAGCAACTTTTTCGTCAACATTTTTTCCAGCACATGGTAATAATTTGCCCAAATACTGTCGGCTGTCATTAAGTGAAGTAATGACTATTGTTATTCACTTTCATCAATCAAGCTATCGCACATTCAAAGCTTATTATATTAAGCATGTCTGTGAACATTTAACTAATTATTTTCCTAGCTTAGTTAGTTACAATAGAATGGTGGAACTGATGCCAAATGTTTTAACAGCTTGTCTTTATTACTGGAGTTTAGACTAATCAAAAAGAAGAAAGGTAGCCAAGGATAGACCAAAGCTACCAAAAAGGAAGACGATAAAGGTGAAAAAACTAAATCATCTTCCAAGTTATGAACTTTGAACCATTGCGGAGTTTCCGTCAAGAGGTACATCGACTGTTAACCAAAGCAAAGGATGCCACCTTTGAACTAATGGATGCAGTAATGACCACCAGACACGCTTCATCTTTAGCCGAATTTTCGCTCAGCCCAATGTTTCGTCGCCAGTATCCAAGCACTTATGAAGCGATAGAAGACTCAAGACCGCAAAGAAATCAGTCGATGAAATTATTCATCAGCAGAATACCGAGCCAGAAATACATTGCGCTAGCGATCGATCATACGCCGTGGCCAAGACCAGATGCTAAAACCCTGAAAGACAGGACGTATGAACATCAGGGGAAAACGAAGAATGGGATAGCAATCGGACAGGGTTATAGCACAATTGCTTGGTTGCCAGAGGGAGAAAGTGGCTGGGCATTACCATTAAGACATGAAAGAATCACAAGTTGGGAGTCACCAATTGCCAAAGCAGCATGGCAACTCAAGCAAGTATTAAAGCATTGCGAGCAAAAGGTGGTCGTTTTTCTGGATCGGGAGTACGGCAACGCCAAATGGGTGTTAGCAATAGCAGAGTGCAAGGTTGATTGTATAATGCGAATTCGGTCAAATGCTTGTCTGTATGGTATTCCACCTGTGTATAGTGGACATGGTCGCCCATATAAATACGGCGAAAAATTTAAGCTTGCAGACTCGGGAACCTGGACTGAACCAGAATCCTGTTTAGAGCTGACAGATACAGTTTGTGGTAGAGTCAGAGTGAAAATGTGGACTCGATTGTATTTGTATGGAGCCGCTCAAAATCAAGTCAACCTAATTCTAGTGGAGCGAATTGACCCTACAAAATCAGGGAAAATACTGCCTCCTTTATGGCTGGTTTGGACGGGAGAGAGAACCATGCCACTTGAAGAAATCTGGGATCAATACTTGAGAAGATTTGGCATAGAGCACTGGTATAGATTTGCGAAGCAAAGACTACATTGGACAATGCCCAGCTTAAAGACTCCTGAACAATGTGAAAGATGGAGTGACCTGATGCCGATAATGACTTGGCAACTGTGGTTAGCCAGAGATTTGGTGACACAGTATCACTTGCCTTGGCAATCTGCTACAGTAAAGCTATCGCCTGGACGTGTTGCCCAGTCCATGTTGGCACTTTTAATTGAGATTGGCACTCCGGCTTCTGCACCAAAAAGTCGCGGAAAGTCTTCTGGCCGAGCCAAAGGGTTTAAATGTACTTTTAGAACTCGTTATCCTGTGGCAAGAAAAACTTATTCTCGACCCAAAAAGCCGAAAGAAAAAAAGATAGTAGTTGTTATTTAGTACATTTTCTTGCTCAAAGTTTCCGTTTAGCCAGAGTAAACTCTGTCTGGTTGTTTTTCTGCGGACTCGCTTAGTCTAAACTCCAGTACTAACAATATGCCTAAATTCATATATATCAAGTTTCATAAATAGCAATTGAGAATATACTGTATCTATAAAGTACCCACAAAGCCATCAAAATCAACATTCGCTCGGAATATATTTAGGTGGCTTCAGCAATTATTTTTCTAATTTCATCTAGAGAAGAATTATCGGATTCAGATCGATCGCCTAATACTTCTACTTCGTCAGTAACTTCAGTAATCTTTAATTTATTAACATGCTGTCGATCGAAAGCCAATATTTGGCTTAGTGCTTTTTGGTAAGATCCGTTAATATCATCTGTAAATCCGATATTTATCAAAATATCTCCATCGATATCTATATAAGAAAAGACACCAGCATTATCATATATTCTTATTTCTACTCTACCATTTTTAAGTAAAAAAGAAAGTTTTCTAAATAGTTGCTCGCATTTAAGATCGTAATACCCAATAGAAATATTAATAATGGATTCAGATTCACTCATGTAAAATAATCGCTCGATGCTGCTAACAATCTGTGTGAATTCATTTAAATTGAAAGACATGATAAAAAGTAAGCCATTGATAAATATAAAATGATTATAAATTAATCTATATCTGTAGGAGTGGGTTTATACGATCGATTCCGTATTCACTAAAAATCTGCAATCGAACCCGCCCTCACCCACAAGTGAATCAGAAATAATATTAATTCAAAATAAAATCCGATCGATCCTCACCAGCCAGGATCGATCGAGTCTCTTATGAATTAATTACTATCGCCAGCCATGATTAACTCTGCTGAAGCAGCATTATCATTAATAGATAACAGTAGTAACTCGGATTGATTCAGCGTTGGTAATCGATGTCTGTCTAGCTGCATAGCTTCTAGACAACTATTAATCCCCTCAACAGCTTCATTAAATACACCGATGCGTTGCTCTACTTCAGCTAATTGGCGTTGATTTTGGCGAATCTTTTCTTCGGCTTCTTTCTCTAGTGCTTTGGCTAAATATGCACGGGCGCGATCGTATTGAGTGAGAATTTGTTCGGCTTGTTGGGTGGCTCCAGGTAATAGTTGATTATTGAGAGATTGATTGATGACTTGACGGAACGATCGCATCACGGTATCGCGAACTTTTTCTTCAAAGTCGATCTTTAATAACTGACGAATTGCTGGCTCGGCTTCGATCATATTATAATGATCGTAACCTCGACAGGCTTGTTGGAGAGTTTGACGCAATTGGAATAGTGAAGACGTTCCTTCAGTAAAAAATTCGGGACGTTCGCGGACATATCGATCGCATTCAACTCGCGCCGCATTTACTAGAGCAGCAGAAACGATCGTTTCTAATTGTTTGAGGTTTTGTTCGATGCCGCTATCATTACCCAACAATCGATAGAGATTGCGATAATATTCCTGTTTCTGGATTTGAGTAATCGACTGTTGGAAGAAGTTGGAAACTAATTCTTCAACGGCGGCGACTAAGACGGCTTCTAAACCATTGGCTAAATAGTAGAATGCTTCACTCAAGATCCCAATCAATGGAACTACTGAATTGCGACGATGACTAGCTTGTGCTTGTTGATGTACGTGGCTAACAGAGAAGGTAGTCAGCAATTCATCCAAACGACTCACCATTTTGGCTTTGAGCTTGGTAAAGTCTGCCTCGAAAGCAACATTGGTATTGCTGGCGACTACTTCATTGACGATCGAATTGATATGCTGCTTTAACTCCTCGCCGACATCTTTTAACTCCTTACTCAAAAGCTGAAGTTCTTGCTCCTTGATTGCCGTAGCATCTTGAGGCTGCGCTTTGAGATAGTGCCAAGTTTCTAAATAAGTGCGGCGGAGGCTGATACATAGTGGTTGTAAATCGTCAGCGAGATTTACTAATAATAATGGGCGTTTTTCTTCCATTAAATAGCGGGTGATAGCGGTACGAAATTCTTCAATCCCACTATCCTTTACCAATTGCTCGACTAATCCACTCCCCTGCTCGCCGAGAATTCGCAGATAGTTTTCAGTTGCAGACTCATAGCTGCGGACATCTACGCGAAACTTTTCTACAGGTAATTTGCCAGAGCTAGAACAATAACGATTAAACTCATTGATAAATTGGGGAGTCTCATCACTATCGGGGGTAACACTTGCAGCAAAAAAGGAATTCAGCCCAAATCTGTCACTCGCATTCGTCTGGCGGAGTTGACTACCCCAAAAACCTAACAAGCCGCTGGTTTTATAGACGCGCTGGGAATCGCGGAATTGGGTGCCAATTAAATTGTCCAACCGCTGGCGCAATTGAGAATTGTACCAGGTTTCATCGATCCGGTTGAAGATATAGAACACTCGATCGCGAACGCCTGGATTTTGGCGAATTCGCTCCAACATTTCGGTTTCCTCAGTAGTCATGTCCCCAGAGGAAGCGGGTTTGAGTACACAGACTACCGCCGAGGTATCGGGATTTTCGATCTTCGTGTAGGTGAGTTCCGCATCCCGTTTGACTGGTGCATCGATTCCAGGCGTATCTACCAAGACATTCCCATCTTGGAGCAGGGGATGATGACAGTAATACTCCACCCGTCGCAATACCGCACTATTACTACCGCGCCGCGCATAACTAGCTGCTTCCTGGAGGTTTTTAAAATCAAATTGCTCCATCGACAGGGTGCGGTTGGTAGTTTTGTCGATATACTTTTTGTTATTGATAAAACCTTGAATTAGTAGCTTAAATGCTGAGGCTTGTTTAGCACGATCTGACTTACTTTCGCCCCCTTCTTGTTCAATAATTGCCGTACAGGAATCGATGAGTGTATCCATCAAAGTCTGTTCTTGTAATAACAAGGTAGCGTGTTGCGGATCGTGCAGATTAAGTCCTAACTTTTTACCTAATAGTTGCACCTGACTCAAAACTTCAGCTTCAGACAAAAAGGTGAGGACTACTCGCTCTTGCTCTGGCTCTGCATAGGCAATTTGGCATTCTGTACCCGTTGCGTGACCTTCAGCACTGTACAGCAGTTCTCGCTCTAGCAGGGCATTGATCAGCATCGATTTACCCGCACTAAACGCCCCAGCAAAGACGATTTCAAAGGTGGGGGCGATCGCTTTTTTGAGCGACGAGCGTACCGCGCTGGTGTCTACCTGCGCCCGTAGGGTGGGTTCTTGTTGGAGTAATTCGAGGAATGAATCTACCTGTGCTTGGAGGTTTTGGCACTGGGGGAGGGCATTTGGGCTATGGTGAGGACTCATACTTCGGGGTGATGGTAACAGTTGACAGCAATTTGGCTTGCTATCATCTAGACTACCCAAACTGACTCATATATATTCCCATCGCGATCGATAATATTATCGATCGGACTATTAAATCCCCCACTTCTCGAAGAAATCGGGATGCCCTAAAAGGATGTTTAGAAAGTATAGAGCGACACCCTGTCAGCCCCCCTACCCACCCAATTCTGGGCAGGGTGGATTAATAGTCAAGGGAGAAAATATAAAACCCTAATTCTTCGTTGCCAACCGTCTCGAAATCTAGGGTAGGGGTAATTCATGAATTACCCTCTACCCTCTACCCTCTACCCAAGCTACTCGCAGACTACCTGGTTTAGCAGGATCGCCAGTGAATGTAACACCGCGATCGTTCGATTGAAGATGACGTAAAATCTTGTAGATGGCTTCTACTCGATCGGGTGCGCCAACTTTAGCTGCTAATTCTGCTAGTGTAATTGGAGCTGCGATCGTGGTTTCTTGTAGAGCCTTGACAGCATCGGTTTGCAATTGAAGGATGACAGCGGCAGCTTTTTTCCCTGCTTCTACACCTGGTTGATGGTAAGCATTGACATTAACGATCGAAGCATATATACCTACAGCCCTTTCGTAGAGAGCGATCAGGGCACCTACAGTGTGAGGAGTGACGGCAGGAATAGTTACCGTGATGGAGTCACGGTTATTTTCATACAGGGCTTGACGGGTTCCTTGGAGGAAACCAGAGAGATAGTCGCCACTAGTTACACCTGGATCGATTTCAGGCGAGTTGCCCTCGCGATCGTGTAATACTTCGATAAATGTCAGGAAGAAATTTGCAATCCCTTCCCGCAATTGTTGGACGTAGGCATGTTGATCTGTCGAACCTTTATTCCCATAAACGGCGATGCCCTGATAAACTTTATTGCCATCGAGATCGTCTTCTTTACCCAGGGATTCCATGACTAATTGTTGGAGATAACGGCTAAATAATAGCAAACTATCCTTGTAGGGTAAAACCACCATATCTTTTTCCCCTTTGCCATTGCCTGACGCATACCAAGCCAGGGCGAGTAAGGCGGCGGGATTGGTTTTGAGATCGGGCGTGCGGGTGGCGATGTCCATTTCTTTGGCACCTGCTAACATCCCGTGGATGTCAATGCCCTGAAGTGCAGCAGGGAGTAAGCCGACGGAGGATAATTCCGATGTTCGTCCGCCTACCCAGTCAGGCATGGGGAATCTCACAATCCAGCCTGCGGATTCGGCGACTCGATCGAGATGGCTGCCCACACCTGTAACTGCAACTGCATAGGCAGGGAAATGGAGATTCTGGGCACTATAAACAGCCTGGACTTCAATCATCCCATTCCGAGGTTCTGGTGTGCCTCCAGACTTGGATATGACCATGACGAGGGTTGTACTGAGCTTGGATTGAATCCGACTGAGGACTCGATCGATCCCCGCCGGATCGCTATTATCGATAAAGTGAATAGTTAACGGTGCGTCAGTGGGAGCTAGTGCTTCCGATACAAATTGTGGCCCCAATGCGGAGCCACCAATCCCAATCGTAATCAGATCGGTAAATTTGCCACCTTGAGGTGGATGAATGGCTCCAGAGTGGACTTGACGAGCGAAATCATCGATCGATTCGATCGTCGTCGTAATTTCGGTCGCAATTGCTGGCGTGGGTGCGAGTTCGGGATTTCTCAACCAATAATGTCCCACCATCCGATGTTCGTCAGGATTGGCAATCGCGCCCGCTTCCAGCGCGACCATATCGGCAAATGCCTTAACAAACTTGGGCTGAAGTTGGGAAACCAACGCATCATCAAACCGCATCCGGCTGATATCCACATACAAGCCTAACCCTGCGTGATAATACAACCAATCTTGATATCGCTGCCATAGCAATGCCCCTGTTGCCACTGTTGCCATCACTCAACCTCATTAAAATCTAAAAATTCTACGGCGATCTCATTTGCCCTGTCACTAAGATACCAGCCTGACGAGTACCAGACTGGATATCTTTACACAAAAGATTAGATCGTCTTGTGCAAATTGAGTAGAGCAAGCCAAAATTCAATACTGATTGAGTCCTTAGTTTGTGCCAATCATCTCAAAATCGGCAAAGTCAAATCCAGGCACCACCACACAAGCTACCAGCGCATATCCTGCCGTGCCAGCAATCGGCGTAGCTCTTTGCCAATGGTTGGGCGGCACAACCTCTTGGAATGTACAATCTCGACCGAGGTGGATGATTTGCGATCCTCCGTCTAAAATCTCCGCCACGATCAATTCTAGTGGATCTCCCGCTTGATGAAACCATAATTCCGCAGAGCGCACCCGATGCCACCGCGAGCAATGACCAGTAGGCAGTAGAAATAAAATTGAGGTACCAGCCGATCGATTTCCTGTATATTCGTCGGGTAAAACCGATTGGGGTAAACAAAGACTAGATCGCCAAGTTTCACGATAAAATCCGCCTTCAGGATGCGGCTGCAATTGCAATTTGTCAATTAGCTGAACGATCTCGGCAGGGAGTGAAGTAGGAGGCATGAATATTTAAAATATTAAAATCTCGATCGTTTGCAACGCTTCCCATTGAGCGACAGCAAACTCTGCTTCCATTTGCAGTACCTCAGCTTGGTACTCATCATCTTGAGCCATCTGTGAGAGATCGGCATCAATTTCGGCACGCCGAATCAGTGCTAATTCTCTTTGAATTGCTCTAGCGATTAATTCATTACGGCTCTTTGCCTTGCCATCTGTCACCGCTCGATCTGTTGCTGCGAGTAATCCCGTAGGCAGCGCGATCGTTGTCCGAGTAGTATCGTGCATCATAGTTGATGTCCAAAAGTTTGCCTAATTGATGACTTATTGTACGTTAGTGATGATGCTCTATCTACATTCTTTGACTCTTGTTAAGGTGTGAGTATAATGTAATTACTATTATCCTAATATCTATGGCAACATCTGTCAAAGGGCGAATAATTAAAGTTGGCAATTCTCAAGGGATTAGAATTCCGAAGCTATTGCTGGAGCAGAGCGGCATCTCGTAAAACGTCGAAATCGAAGTCAGAGATAATCAGATCGTCATTACAGCAGCATCCCGCGCTCGGACTGGGTGGGCGGAGGCATTTGCACAAATGGCGAGCAATGAGGATGAAGATATCTTGCTAGATCACTCGATCGCGACGGCATGGGATAAGGAAGAATGGGAGTGGTAGTCGCGAGATTTGATGTGTTTCTAGTAGCACTAGATCCAACGATTGGGAGTGAAATCCAGAAGCGGCTCGCGCCCGTCGGGTTCCCCGACGCGAAAAGCGAGACAAGACAGACTCGTCCATGTCTGATAATTTCGCCCGATGAGATGAACTTACATTTGGCAACAGCCATCATCGCTCCCATGACAACCAAGGGAAAGCCATATCCCAGCCGGATTCCCGTCAATCTTGAAGGCAAGGATGGCTATATCGTTCTAGACCAAATTCGCACTGTGGATAAAACGAGGTTGATTAAAAAATTAGGTTCGATCGATCTTGATTCACAAAAAGCTGTCTTAAATACCTTAACTGAGATGTTTGCTGAAGACTAAAGTAACATCTTTCCACTCGCCTGAAATAGTCTTGGAGCCTACATTCTGCCGTGAAGATCTTCATCAAATTTTACCTCGTAGATTAAGGCATTATGTTCTTTTTCATTAATTCAGGGACGTTTATTGCTTTAATCGTAATTCATCTCTAACCATTCTGTTTTGCTCTATTTTACAAGAAATCATATATTTTGTCGATCGCTCTCATCACAATTTAGTTGTAGCAACCGCTACATCGGTTAGGACATCTTAGTCCGCGAAGGCGGACTTTGCATTCCGATCGGTGATTTCAATCGCTGTCCTAATTGCCTTGGCGGCTGCTATATGCCTAAAAATATAGCCTCAGCTTCTTCAAGAAGCTGAGGCTATATAGTGGTTTATTGTTTTGGTGCGTTACGCTGTCGCTAACACACCCTACTTAATTACCCTCTTCTTGCTGCGGCGGCTTCATCGGGGTGAATGCCCAGACGAGTGAGGTTGACGCGTCCTTTGTTGTCGATTTCGCGTACCTTCACGATTACTTCATCGCCTACGCCGACTTCATCTTCGACTTTACCGACGCGATAGTCGGCGAGTTGGGAGATATGGATCATCCCTTCTTTGCCTGGTAGCAGCTCCACGAAGGCACCGATGGGGATAATTCGAGTCACGCGTCCGGCGTAGATATCGCCTTCGTTGAGACGGCGGGTTAAGCCTTGGACGATTTGGATCGCGCGTTTGGCTTTGTCGTTATCGATCGCAGAAACAGTCACGGTACCATCATCATCGATGTCAATTTTGGCTCCGGTTTCTTCGGTAATCCCTTTGATGGTTTTACCTCCAGGGCCGATCACCAAGCCGATTAGTTCTGGATCGATTTTGAAGGTGAGTAAGCGTGGGGCGAAGGGTGAGAGTTCTTCGCGGGGTTTGTCGATCGCGGCTAACATTTTCTCTAAGATATGTAAGCGGGCTGGACGTGCTTTATTGATGGCTTCGGCGATAGTTACCATCGGTAAACCGCTGATTTTCATGTCCATTTGCAGTGCGGTAATACCAGTATCGGTACCCGCAACTTTGAAGTCCATGTCGCCGAGGAAGTCTTCAATCCCTTGAATATCAGTCAAGATGCGAACTTCTTCGCCTTCTTTAATTAGTCCCATTGCCGCACCACTGACAGGTTTGGTAATTGGTACGCCAGCATCCATCAATGCTAGTGTCGAACCACAGACCGAACCCATCGAGGTTGAACCATTGGAAGAGAGGATCTCTGAGACGACTCTGAGGACGTATGGGAACTCATCTTTCGTCGGTAGGACGGGGATGAGAGCGCGTTCTGCGAGGGCACCATGACCGATTTCGCGCCGTCCTGGGGCACGCATGGGTTTGGTTTCACCTACTGAGTAAGGAGGGAAATTGTAGTGGTGAATATACCGTTTGGTATTTTCGGGATTGAGGTCATCGCCGAGATCCTGAGCATCGCCAGGTGTACCGAGGGTACAAGCGGACATGACTTGAGTTAAGCCGCGATTGAATAAACCCGTACCGTGAACCCGCTTGGGTAAAACACCAACAAAGCAGGAAATCGGGCGCACTTCGTCGAGTGCTCGTCCGTCTACCCGTCGTCCAGTTTCGATTACCTGTTGACGCATCATTTTTTTGGTGATGCTTTTGAACAGGGTGCTGACGGCTTTGCTATCATTAGTTGCGGCAACCTGAATCGGATCGGTTTCGGGTAAAGCGGCGATTTCTTCAACTGCTTTAGCTTTGATCGCATCTAATTCGGTATCGCGGGTACCTTTCGGCTCGTATTTACCGAGTACAATTTTGATGCTTTCGGTAGTGCGATCGCGGAGGAAGTTTTCTAGGGTAGGATCGGTGGCTGGTTTTTCAGCATGAACGATACTTAGTCCTAGTTCTGCAAGTAATTCGCGCTGGGCGGTAATTAGCTCCTGCACGGCTTCATACCCGAAATCGATCGCTTCGATGATATCCTGTTCGGGCAACTGATTGGCACCCGCTTCGACCATGATCACGCCGTCTGGAGTACCTGCGACTACTAAGTCTAAGTCGCCAACTTGAATCTCGCGATAGGTGGGATTGATAATGAAATCATCCCCGACTAAACCGACGCGTACGGCTGCCATTGGGCCATTGAAGGGGAGTTGCGCCAGTAGTGACGCGATCGAGGCTCCAGTCACTGCCAGGACATCTGGAGGGACTAATTCGTCGAGGGACATGGTGGTAGCAACGATTTGGATATCATCGCGCAACCAGTCGGGGAATAATGGACGCATCGGTCGATCGATCAATCGACTAATCAATGTAACTTTTTCTGGTGCTCTGCCTTCACGACGTAGGAAACCGCCTGGAATGCGTCCGGCTGCGTAGATGCGCTCTTCATAATCTACAAGTAACGGGAGGAAATCAATTCCTTCTCTTCCTTTGGCACGGGTTGCGGTAACTAATACACTGGTGTCGCCAGATTCGATTAAGACGCAACCGCCTGCTTGGGGTGCGAATACACCGACTTTAAGCCGAATATCCCTACCGTCAAAGGATATTGACTTATTTATCTCTGCCATTAGGTTGTCCTTTTTTTCTTCACTTCTTCTCTTTCCATGTGCGATCCTAGCATTCTTAGCCGCTGACGTGGGAAATTTCTAGCTGGAGAATAGATACTACTCGCTGGAAATGAGCAGTTTACCTCTTGGCTCATAATGGCGATCGTTTGTTGGTGTCAGTTGCTAGATTTAGTCACAGGGTATTGGTAATGGCGATCGTTTGTCAGAGCAGATGCAATACAGTTCGGTTAATCGATTCTCTAGTGAGGATCGCCCCCTAAATCCCCCAAACTTGGGGGACTTCAAGAGACTTGCGCCCCCAGGATTGGGGGCTGGAGGGCCGATCCGTTGGCGTAGCCTGCGCTTTGCGCTTACCGTATTGAGAGCGGATGGTGTGTTAGGCGCAAGCCGTAACGCACCCTACGTCTACATCTGGAGTTACTATGTTTGGGATGTCAGCGGTAATCTCGATCGCCTCTGGAGTTTCATGGATCGCAAATTATTCGATCGCATCTGGTACGGGAATCGATCGACTATTGTAGAGACTCATGGCTTTTTCCATGCCTTGCTTGAGGCTCATTTCGATCGCGTCATTAACCAAATAAATTACTTCACTGACGATCGGTGTTTCTACTGCCGAAAATTTACCTAGTACGTGAGATATAGTATCTTTCTCGCCAGCACTTTTACCAATGCCGATCCTAACTCGCGGAAAGTTTTGGGTACCTAAATGCGAGATGATTGACTTCATCCCATTATGTCCGCCTGCCGAGCCAGACAGCCGCAGTCGAATTTTGCCCAGTGGTAAATCTAGATCGTCATAGACAACTAATACTGACTCTGGCGATAACTTAAACCAATCGATCGTCGCCCTAACTGACTGCCCAGATAGATTCATGAAAGTCTGCGGCTTTAATAATCTAACTTTAGCATTGTGACTACCAAATCCTTCGCCATAAATACCTTGAAATTGCTTGCGATCGCTCAGACTAATTTGCCAGCGTTTAGCAAGAATATCTAATAGATCGAAGCCCACATTATGCCGAGTCTGTGCGTATTTAGTTCCTGGATTACCTAATCCAACAATTAGCTGAGGGATTATTACCAATTCATCACTCATAACAATCGATTTTAATCTAGTATTTTCTAACTTAGTATAGCTGAGACAGATCCCCGACTTCTTCGAGAAGTCGGGGATCTGATGGAGGTTAAGCTGGGACGATTTTACCCGATCGCACTTGCAATATCTGCGATGAATCTAGCCATTTGGCATCAAATGCTCCTAGATGTGTCGTCGTAATCAGTGTTTGAAAACGATCTTCGATGACACTTAGTAGTTGATTCTGACGGGTAAGATCGAGTTCTGCTAAAACATCATCGAGGAGTAATAATGGTGGTTCGCCGACGATTTGTTCGATCAGTTCTAGTTCCGCTAATTTGATCGCCAAAACTAGGGTGCGTTGTTGTCCTTGAGAACCATAAGCTTTAGCTGGAGTAGTATTAATAGTTAACTCTATTTCGTCGCGATGTGGGCCAACGAGCGTATTTCCTAAACTTTGTTCGGCAATCCGGCGCAGATGTAATCGATCGACAAATGCTTGATAGATCGATTCGGGTGTATTCTCGATCGCTGTAATATTTGGCGTGTAGGTAATTGTTAATTCTTCAGTATTTTTACTAATTTTAGTATGCCATGTTCTGGCGATCGGTGCCAACCTGTCGATAATTCTGACGCGGCGGCGGATTACCTTTGTACCAGTAAGAATTAATTGATGATTCCACGATTCTAATTCGGCTGGATCTAGTGTCCGATGTTCTGCTTGCTTGAGCAAACTATTTCGCTGTTTTAATACTCGCTGATACTCATGTAAAATGTGTGCATACACTGGCTCAATTTGAAATAGTAAAGCATCAATCCAGTGTCTGCGCGTCTCTGGATTACCGCGTACTAAATCTAGATCCAATGATGAGAATTCTACAGCATTTAATATACCTAAAAAGTCGAGTTGCCGTTTGAGATTTTCACGGTTTACGGTGGCTGTTCGTCTACCCTTATCTCTGAGTAACAAGGCTAGATCGATCGAGCCATGTTTGCGTGTCAATTGGGCAGTAATTTTGCTGTCAGTCTCCCCTGTCAAAACCAAATCTCGATCGCGTGAGACTCGATGACTTTTGAGTGTAGATAATAACTCCACTGCTTCCAAAAGATTAGATTTACCTTGAGCATTATCACCAAGTAAAATTGTCTTGGGTGCCGAAAAAATGATTTCCTGTTCGCGGTAATTCCGAAAGTGACGCAGATGGAGCCGATTTAAATACACGAGTTGAGAGGTAAGGGATATTGGGAATTGAGGAATGAGATTGACTATGGGTTAGACAGTGTTAGGAACCGCAACAGCTAGCTCATGATGAATACTAGTGTTTGTGGCTAAGGCGGCAATGACTACTCGCTCCTTATCAATCTTATCTGGTTTGACGATCGACGTTGTGAACTGTGACGATGTGCAAATCAGTGGCTAGGATAAACTGGAGTTGTGTGAACTAATCAGAAGGTAAGTCATGGCTTGGGAGATTACTACTACTGAGTTGTTGGAACGGTATGCTGTTGGCGAACGTAACTTTGCTGGAATTGAATTGCTGCCTCCCCCAGGGGTTTCCAATGATGCTAGAAGTGGGATTGACTTGGAAGGGGCTATTTTGAGAGATATCAACCTGCGTGGAGCCGATTTGAGCTACGCCGAGTTGACTGGAGCCGATTTGACTGGAGCCGATTTGTTTGGGGCTTATTTGGAAATGGCTGTTTTGGAAGGAGCTATTATCAAGGATGCTAACTTGCGTGGAGCCAGTTTGAGATGGTGTCGCTTGGATAGAGTCAATTTTGATGGGAGTGAATTGACTCATATCAATGCTGCTTGTGCTACTTTTCGGGAAGCTTATATTCCTTACATTAGTTACTCCATTTTGGCTCAAGCCAACTTCCAAGGTGCTCATGTTGCTGTTAGCACTATCTGCGGTAAAGCTAACTTTATTTGGGAAACTATTCTCCCTGATGGAACTATCGAAAAAGCTGCTTACTGTCGCTGGAACTACTACCTTGATGTCTAAATTAGATGCAGTTGATATACGCAATATAGAAAGGTAGGGCAGTGCCCACAGACCATTTAAAGTCGAAGTACTAAGAGTTTGAACTGTTTGATTCGATTACCTCCGGTACGCTACGCGATCGCCATCTCTTTACCAATAGATCGAGCCTACATGCCATAAAATTATTTGGAATCAACCATCCAACTGAGAATACCAAGAATGCGCTCGACTGGCATAACTTGATATTCATTAGTATCGATCGTCACATCCTTACCTTCAAGTCTGAGAAACTGCCACAACTTGCCACTAGTAACACTACCATAAATAATCGGTAATGGCTTATCCTTACTTTGATTAAAAATTTGAGCTGCAACCATTTCAGCGACACACTGCCCCCAGCCAACATCTAACTCGCCCTTTTTTGCTTCTACCAGCATCAAGACTGGAGCTTGAATTATATAAGAGGTTGCCGATCTGCTGAATAAAAAATCACAAAAGCCGTTTAAACCTCGATCTCGATCGACGTTGAATTCCTCTCCAGAAAATAACTGAACTCGATCGCAAGCAAGTCGCCGCACCTCAACTAAGATTGGACTAACTAGCAATTCGGACTTGGCTTTTTCAGACTTAGCTTTTTGGGCAAGTGGTAGATACTGATTGAAAATGGTCAGAAATTCGGGTTGTGGCGTTATTGGTGGTAGAGATTCACAAAAGTTTGATTCTAATAGATTCAGATCGAATATATCGATCGCACTCTGCAAAGAAAAGTTGTTGTAAGCCATAATTACCTCAAGTCCGATCGAATAGAACAATTACAATCTATTTGCTAACTAACTGCGGAAATTGCTTACATAGAGCAGTAAATAGTGGCGATGGTTTACTAGATTGCAATCGATCGCCCTGTTGCCAATTAAATCGATTCCATAGAAATGGGGCTTCTTTTTCTGATGCTAACCACAATAATTTCTTAGCTCTAGTAATTGCCACATATAACAACCGGAGATCTTCCCCTTGTTTGAGATAATCCGCTAGTTCCCACGCATCATTAGGTGTGGGGATAGATTGATTGTGCAGGTGAGCGCGAATTTTGGCGCGGGCAACTTCTGCTAAAGTAAAGTCACCTAGAAATTTAGCACCTTGAGGAGTCCATAGTTTTCCAGGGATGCGATCGCTTAAAAATGGAATAAATACATAATCCCAGTCTAAACCTTTAGCCTTGTGCATGGTAATAATAGTCACTTGTCCCGATGCAGTATATCGGGATTCAGAACCATCATCGATATTTTCAAAGCCTTCGGTAGTCACAATTTCTTGCAGCACTTCGATCGCACTATAAATCGAACTGCGTCCATATGTTTGCAGCGCGATTCGATCGGCTAATTTATCTGCTGTTGCCAGTTCGCTAGATTGATAATTTAACTGACTTCCCAAATAACTAATCAGTTGGTAGTGAGGCAATGTCAATCTTGATTCCAATAATTCACAGCAAATTTCTCGCGCTCGTTGAACTGTTGGAGTCTGGGGTGTTTCTAAAATACTGGGATAGAGAAACCGTTCGGGAAAGACTGCTAGAGCATCCAGATCTTGAGCATCAATTAATTTCCGATCTAATAAAACTTTTAGTGCAGCTTTGAGATATTCTGGAGAATGTGGTCTAGTTATAAACTGAAATAGTGTCAGTATTTCGCTGGGTATTTTGGAAGTACGATCGCCTTCACCTGCTTCATAGAGTTTAATTTCGGGATGCAATCGGTGCCAATCTGAGAGCCGATCTAAGATAAACTTCGCCTGTCGATTTTCGCGGACTAAAATTGCGGCATTTGCGGTGGGATTGGCTTTAAATAGTGTTGTTAATCGCTGCTCGATCGAGAGTACGGACTCATAGACATCACTCGGTATGTGCAATTCTACCCCACCATCTTGAGGACTGGGATTTGGTTGGGCATCTCCCGCTGATACCGGACGAATAGTTTGTAACCAGAAGATAGATTGAGGCTTCGGTATATCCCCCTCTGTAGGAGGTGCTTGGAGATAATTATTACCCCAATTGAGCACAAAGTTAGCAGCATCCATGATTATCTGGTTACTGCGTCCGGCTTGCTCCATTTTTTCCAATCGCGGCGATGAACCTGGCTCGAAGTCGCTGCACTCTTGGCAAAAATTGCGAAAATAGCTAGGATCGGCGGGGGTAAAAGTAGAATTGATCGCCTGATTGGGATCGCCAACGCGAATTAGATTGGGCAGCAATTCCGGTCGATCGGGAATACCCGCCAATTGGCGGAGTAATCTTTCTTGTAGGGGACTAGAATCTTGTGCTTCATCTTCAAATACAGCATGTACTTGTTGTTGCCACAATCTTCTGGCAGATGGGTCTGTCATCACCCGCAAGGCTCCCACAATCATCTCATCGTAGTCTAGGTAGCCGCGATCGATCAGTAACTCCTGGTACGCTTGATAGAGTCCAGCACTTATGCCCAAAATATCATATCGATCTGGATACAATCGCGAAAGTTGCCATAGATCGTCTGGGGACAAACCCGAACTTTTGGCTTCGCGGACGGCGTTAAATGCCAAGCTGGGCAATATTTCCGTCCGTAATACTGACTGACGGCGCAGTCGCTCTGTCTCCTCGCCATCGAAGCTTTCCCCTGCTAGTAAGCAGCGATAACTCTGGGGGTACTGACTCAACCATTTTTGAACGGTGTCTTCAATCAGTTTATGATTGGCAGATGGCATCACGAGAGTGCGATCTGTCAAATCTAGCCGTGATAATTCTGGATGCTTGGTCGCAATACTCAATGCCAAGCTGTGGATCGTAGTCACACTATAGCCGATCGGTGGTAGTCCCAATTCTTTGAGACAGCTTCTAATCTTATCCTTAATATTCGCTGCTGCCGATCGAGTTAACGTGACAATTATTAACTGATGACGTTGATGCAGATGCTCGCGCGCGATCGTAATTGCTGCCGCTACAGCCATACTATAAGATTTCCCCGCCCCTGGCACTGCCGAAACTGCTAGTGGCCCCAATTGCCAATCTGCTAGCGTCCGCTGTCCCATCCGCAATCCTTGCCGCCATTGAGAGATGATTTCTGCTTGAGAGCTAGCGATCTTGTCTGAATGAGCTGTAGGTATGGGCATAGTAAATACCAGGACTTTATCTTCACCTTAAACGATAAGGGGTGCGAGAAACCTCACACCCCTTATCTATTTTTTCAGAGCTTTAATCGATCTGATTTGACAAAACTAGCGAGTCCGATTAGCTGTAGTTCCAGATAATAATTTAGAACCCACATTGCCTTCATCACCTCTACCCGTACTGGAAGCGTAGTAATAGTGATTGTAGCGGCTTTGCTTGTCGAGATCGACTCCATTGAGTACCATCCCCAGAACTTTGAGTTTAGACTGGGTGAGGATTTCTTGGGCGTATTCGACAGATTCTTTATCTGCGATCCCTGGACGGAGAACGAATACCAACCCACCCGCTTGTGTCCCCAAAATTGCCGCATCCGCAGCAACAGTTAAGGGAGGTGCATCGATAATTACTAGATCGTATTCCTGCGACCACTGGGCGATTAAAGTACTCATCTGCACAGAGTCAATCAAGACAACTGGATTTGGTGGTACTACACCAGCGGTTAGTAGGAAAAGATTGGGTTGAATTTCAGTAGTTGCGACTCTTTGGTCGCACTGTCCGCTCAGGACATTACTGAGTCCTTCATAGTTACCTTGTCTCCAAATTAAATGTTGAGCGGGTTTCCGCATATCTGCATCAACGAGGAGGACTCTCTTGCCCAGTTCTGCTACTGCTAGTGCTAGATTAGCCGCGACAGTTGATTTCCCTTCCCCTGATTGAGAGCTGGAGACGACGACAACTTTGAGGCTATCATCAGCATTCAAAAATTGCAGGTTGGTCTGCAACATTCTAAAGGATTCACCTTCAATTCCGGTGGTCATTCCCGTCAAGACTAGTTGACCGGGTTCTCTAGAATTACTCTTACCTAACTTAGGTAATTGACGCGCTTTTTCAAACACTGGAATTTGTCCCAAAATCGGGTACCCAGGGAGTAAGTTTCTGGCTTCTTCCGATGTTTTGATCCGCTTGTCCCCAGCATCTAGCAGAAAGGCAGTTGCTGCACCCAAGAATAGACCCAGGAAACCACCAATCGCGATGTTCTGACCTTTCTTGGGCGAGAGGGCTTCTTGCGGTAACTCAGCATGGGTGAGAATTCTGGAGTTGCCTAAGGTTTGGTTTTCGGCAATTTGGATCTCTTGAAGTTTGCTCAGGAGTGTCTTATAGCTGGTTCGCGTTGTTTCGAGTCTGCGTCCTAGCGCGTTTTGCTGTTGCTCCAATCTCGGCAACGCGTTCATCCGTTGCTTATAAGCATCAACTACATATACTAGTGCGGAGATCTGTTTTTGCAAGCTTGTCCGTTGCGCTTCACTCTTGGCAAAGTCGGCAATCAGGTTTCCTTGAATTCCTGAAGGTTGCAGTTCGACAACTTTGCCTTGAAAGCGTTGTTCGCCAACTAGACTTTGTTCTTTGCGTTTTTCGAGGATTTCAACTAAAGCTTGGCGTTTTTCTTTCAGGTTGAGAATGCTCGGATCGTTCTCACTAAATCTAGTCTTCTCGGTGGCTAATTTGGCTTCAACTTCTTGCAGTTCTTTGAGTGATTTCTGTAATCCAGGTGACTCACTCACCAGTCCAGATTGAATTGTTGCTTGAGCATCTCTACCACCAAACAGAGTCTTTAATCCTTCTAGTTTGGAAGTTTCTGCTGCTAGTTGGGCAGAGGCGGAGGTGATTTCTTTGTTGAGGCTAGTGATCGTTTCTACGGCTTTGACAGATTCTGTCGGTAAATCGACGACGCTATACTCTTCTTTAAATATGCGGAGTTGGTTTTCAGCTTGCTTGACTTCAGTTTCTATTTTAGGAAGTTGTTGTCCGACAAATATCCGAGCGTTTTCTGCTTCCCGCCGTTGGTTCTTTTGGTCATCACGGATATAAACCTCCATGATTTTTTCGACCACATCTTTTGACAATTCCTTGCTGGGATCTTGGAACGTCACTTCCAAAATATCTGTACCTTTGATGCTGCTAACTTTTAGTTGTTGAACAAATGTGTCAGACCTTTTGATGAATTTTTCCAATCGTTTGCGCTCTGGTCTATTTGCATATTTACCAGTGCTTAATTCGGCAAGGACACCATTAATAGTAGTTAGTGACTTGAGGATTTCCGCTTGAGTGTTGGCTGGCGTAGTTCCAGTCAAGCCATCTAATTCACCAATTCCGCCACCAGACCCGGCTGCACTGCTCAATAAGGCACTAGTCTTGTTAGTCTTTTTAAGGATGACTTGTCCTTTGGCTTGGAAGATTTCCGTTTGGTTGTAAGTCCAGATGCCGACTACTGCGGTAGTCAGCGCAAAAACCAAAGTGGCGGGTATCCAACGACGTTTGAGTACTAGCCAATATTGTGCAATTTCATCCATAATGCTATGTGCCGGGGACTGTGTGTATACTCCCTCCTATTCTAACACTGTGACTTTAGGTACTTGTATCCGCATTTCAACGTAATTCAGTCACGCTAAATCGACTAATTTATTCAGCTTAGAAGTTTGAGGATGCCACCCTCCGTGCGCTCTATCTCCGTACTGCTACAACTATTCTATACAAGAAATTAGCAAAAATAGCGGTTTTCGGTAAGAATATTTGTATTGTGACGATCGGTTTTGCCGAAGCTAAACTAACGTGTTAGAAGGACACCAACTCAATCCCACCATCATCAATCTCGCTACATCTTCCGCTCCCAACATCGAACAGCGGCTTCAAGAAATCCCCCCCGAACCTGGAGTTTACTTCATGCGGGATGCTACCGATCGCATCCTCTATATCGGCAAATCCAAAAAACTCCGCTCCCGCGTTCGCTCCTACTTCCGCGATAGCAGCCATCACACTCCACGGATCGCGATGATGGTGCGGCAAGTAGCCGAAATCGAGTTTATCGTCACCGACAGTGAAGCCGAAGCTCTGGCTCTAGAAGCTAACCTGATCAAGCAGCATCAACCATACTTTAATGTCCTGCTCAAGGATGACAAAAAATATCCATATATCCTGATTACCTGGTCGGAAGAGTACCCCCGCATTCTGATGACTCGCAATCGGCGCATCGGCAAAGGTAAAGACAAATATTATGGCCCTTACACTGATGCGGGTTTGCTGAGAAATGTCCTGTACACGATTAAGCGCACATTTCCACTCCGCCAAAGACCCCAACCGCTATTCAAAGATCGCCCCTGTCTCAACTACGATCTGGGTCGCTGTCCTGGCGTGTGTCAAAATATGATTGCTTCGATCGATTATCGCCAAACTGTCGAAAAGGTGGCGATGATTTTTCAAGGGCGAAGTGGCGAACTGCTCGAAACTCTCAAAGCACAGATGCACAAAGCTGCGGAAAATCTCGACTTTGAACAAGCGGGATTGATGCGCGATCGCATCCACAATCTGACTGCTCTCAATGCCGATCAAAAAGTATCTCTCCCCAATGATACAGTCTCCCGCGACGCGATCGCTCTAGCTGCAGATCGCACGACTGCTTCCGTGCAATTATTTCAAATTCGGGCTGGCAAACTAGTTGGGAGATTGGGATTTACGGCTCAGGTGCAGTCTTTAGCTGTCGAATCGAGCCAGCCATCTGAAGAAGAACTCGGCGCAATCCTCCAAAGAGTACTAGAAGAGCACTATCAATCTGCCGATCCTGTCGAAATTCCACTCGAAATCTTGGTGCAATATCCATTACCAGACGGCGAAATCTTGGCTAGTTACTTGAGCGATCGCAAGGGTCGAAAAGTGACGCTGATTACCCCCCAGCGGCAAGTTAAAGCCGAGTTAATCGAGATGGTTGAAAAAAATGCCATTCACGAACTGACTCGTCTGCAACGCCAAAGCGAACGCAACACAGCATCATTAGAAGATCTCGCCGAAATCCTCGGTTTACCCGAACTTCCGCGCCGGATTGAAGGTTTCGATATCTCCCATATCCAAGGCTCCAATGCTGTAGCTTCCCAAGTCGTATTTATTGACGGCTTACCAGCCAAACAACACTATCGCCACTATAAAATCCAAAATCCTGAGATTACGATCGGACACTCTGATGATTATGCCAGTCATGCCGAAATTGCTAGACGGCGATTTCGGAAGTACGCGGGTGGTGTAAATACCGAAGATGCCAATTTCCCCGATCTAGTGATGATCGATGGTGGGAAGGGGCAACTATCCGCCGTGATGAATGTATTGGAAGAGCTGAATCTAGCTGATAAAATGTGTATAGTCAGTCTTGCCAAGCAACGGGAAGAAATCTTTATGCCTAATGAAAGTTTGCCCTTACCTACAGATGCCGAACAAGCTGGAGTCCAATTGCTCCGCCGCGTGCGGGATGAGTCTCACCGCTTCGCCATTACCTTCCACCGCCAACAACGGGCTGTCAAACAAACTCGATCGTATTTAGATGAGATTGTTGGTTTGGGTAGTCATCGCCAGAAACAGCTCCTCGCCCATTTTCACTCGATCGATTACATCCGTGCTGCTAGTGTCGAAGACTTAGCCAAAGCTCCTGGAATTGGTGCCCATACCGCAACTGAGATCTATAGTTACTTCCATCCACAGTAATCGATCGAATTACTCACATCTTGTGTCAAAACAAAGTTAATAGTATTGAGAGGGTAGAGGGTAGAGGGTAGAGGGTAAAGGGTAGAGGGTAGAGGGTAAAGGGTAGTTTTCAGGCAATAATTTCTAGCGATCTATTAATTTAAAAAGGTGACTAGAGCCACATTCACAAGTAGGAGTGCTACTTTAGATAGATGGATAAAGAAGATCTACAGTGTTGGTACAAAGCACTTGACTTAGAGCCTGGAGCATCACTGGAAGAGGTGAACCAGGCATATAAGGATCTGGCTTTGGTTTGGCATCCCGACAGATTGCCTCAAGATAGTCCCCGCTTGCAAGAAAAAGCCCAAGCGAAACTCAAAGAAATCAATAATGCTCGCGACAGGTTGCGTGAGTATCAAGCCGAGAGATCTAGTAGTAACGGCAATAACGGTAGTAGTAAATCTACTCGATCGTCAAGCAGCTCAAAACGAGAATCAGCATATCAAAATTCGCAACGTCAGCAGCCCCGCCGCGCCTCAACCTATCGACAAGATCCCCCGCAGCCCGAACGCCAACCAGAACAAACCCCAGTTCAAGCCACTGAAACCAACAGCTACCCTCAATCTCAAGCTACCAGTACATCCAGAACCCATGCTACGCGACAAACGAATACATCCGCACGTACCCCCCCTCAACGCCCAGATCTTAGCGGTGTAGACTGGAGTGGTACGGATCTAAACGAGCGCGATCTTTCGGGTAGAAACTTGAGTAACGCCAATCTCAGTAATACCCAACTCAAGGACTCATTTTTGCATCGCACTAATTTACAAGGTGCCAATCTTCAAAGAGCCAATTTATTTCGGGCAAATTTGTTTCAAGCTAATCTGAGTAATGCCAACTTGCGTGAAGCAACTCTGGTCGGTGCCGATCTCAGTGGTGCCGATCTCAGTGGTGCCGATCTCACCGGAGCACAGATTAGGGTAGGCGGTAGGATCGCCGTGAGACTGATCGGTGCTAATCTCACAGGTGCGATCATGCCAGATGGGCAAGTCTATCATTGAGTGAGGAAATTTTAAATTCGACTAAGGTACGATCGGGTGACGATCTCAGCCTTGACTTCTCAAACAAGTTATAGATATGAACAAGCGTGGAGAATTGAATCCGTACTAGCGGCTACTGAATATTGCTGTCATGCTATAGATAGGTGGTTAAAATTGCAACCTATCTCCAGTATCTAGTTATCACAAATGATTACAGCAGAAAATACAACAACCATCGCTCTTCTAATCGTCTCAATCGGTATTTTGGGTTGGGGTTATTATCGGAATCGAGACTTGGGTAAATTTGGTATCCTATCATGGTTGCAATCAGCCGTGCTAATGATTCCATGGCTGTTAAGCTTTGGGGCATTTGCTGCTGGCTTGTATATCAATCTAGCGGGAATCCTGCTACTGCTGGTATTTTCCACTGTTCTATATATTTGGTTGGGAAGTCAAGTTCGACTAGCAGCACAAGATCCCGAAATAGCGGTCAAAATTGCTGAGTCTGTTTCCGAGCGGGTGCGCCAGCGTCAGGCTAAATCTGCAAGTAAACAGTCTCTGACCCCGAATGACACACCAGCATTAGCACTCGCGATGGAGATGCTGACAATGCCCGACGCAGATTTGAGCAGTATTAAAGGCATTTTTGGCATCGATACCTTCTATGCTACCGAAACCCTATCTTACGAACAGGGGGCAATTTTCAAAGGTAACTTACGGGGTGATGCCACCGATGTGCATCGTCGTTTGACTGATAAACTCCAGAGTAAAGTCGGCGATAAATACCGTCTGTTCCTGGTTCCCGATCCCGAAGATCGTCCGGTTGTAGTAGTTTTGCCTAGTAGTAACGATCCTCAACCAGCGACAGTCGGACAACAAATTCTCGCCGTAGTGATGTTTGTTGCGACAGTTGCCACCAGTCTGGAGGCGATGGGGGTATTCTTGGGATTTGATTTCTACGAGCATACCGAGCGGGCGCGGGAAATTGTGCCGTTGGTACTGGGTGTCTGGGCGATACTGATCGCGCATGAGATGGGACACCAAGTCCTGGCGCAAATGCGTGGGGTGAAAATCGGGCTACCATTCTTTCTCCCTACCGGACAAATTGGCTCATTTGGGGCGATTACTAGATTTGAGTCGCTCGTACCCGATCGCAGTACCCTATTTGATATCGCTTTAGCTGGCCCAGTAGCTGGCGGTTTAGTCTCCCTATTGATGTTGGTCGTGGGTCTACTATTATCTCATCCAGGTAGTGGCTTAGAGATTCCTGCCCAATTTTTTCAAGGTTCGCTGTTGATTGGGAGTCTAGCTAAAGTTATCCTCGGTACGACACTACATCAAGCTTCGCTCTCGATTCATCCGCTGGTAATCATCGGTTGGTTGGGTTTGGTAATTAATGCTCTCAATCTGATGCCAGCAGGACAACTAGATGGTGGGAGAATCGTTCAGGCTATCTATGGACGCAAAACAGCGCAACGCAGCACTCTGGTTACTTTAATAATTTTAGGCTTCGTAGCATTTTTTAATCCGGCTAATCTAGTGATTTTCTATTGGTTGATTTTAGTTGGCTTTCTCCAACGAGGATTGGAACGTCCTAGTTTAGATGAAATTACCGAACCAAATGATACTCGCGCTGCCTTAGGTTTAATCGCACTATTTGTCATGGTGGCGACGATAATTCCTTTTAGTCCAGATTTGGCAGGGAAGCTAGGGATTGGGGGTTAGGGTAATTAGGCTTTAGGCTTTAGGTTTTAGCGGATGCGCGCCCGCCTTTGTGCCCCGACGGTTTGCGAAAAGTGCGGTCTTGGGGTTTCCCAAAGTGGAGCACATTTTCAAGACAGCGGCGTTTTTATTCGGGGGGTTCCCCCCGAATAAAAAAACGACAAGACAGCGCACGAAGCAGGCTTTAGGGGGTAGAGGGTAGAGATAATAGGGAATAGTAATTAGAGGGTTGGAGATAAAGCTTTAACTTTACCTTGACGATCGCCAAAATGCTCTAAACTCATTCAAAGACAGATCGATAATCAACTATTAAATCAGCTAAAAATTATGGGCGAATTTGGATTACTGATTGCAGCAGCGATCGCCGCAGCAATTGTCAAATCGGGAATTAAAGTCGATCGAGAGTACGAGCGGGGAGTAATTTTTCACTTGGGACGCTTTCAACAAGTCAAAGGCCCAGGACTGTATTTTATCGCGCCGATCCTCGACCAAAAAGTTCAAGTAGATATTCGGACAAAGACAGTTGATATCGCTCCTCAGGAAGCAGTTACTGCCGATAGTGTCACGATCAAAATCAATGCTGTGCTTTACTATCGAATTATCGACCCGATGAAAGCAATCAGTCGCGTCGAAAATTATCAGATGGCTGTATATCAGGCTTCGATGACCACCTTGCGAAATATCGTCGGTCAACACAACCTCGATGATATGCTCCAAAGTCGCGATAAAATCAACGCGAGAGTGCAAGAAATCGTCGATGAAATCACCGAACCGTGGGGAGTCGCGATCGAGCGTGTCGAATTAAAAGATGTCGAAATTCCAATTTCGATGCAACGAGCGATGGCAAAAGAAGCGGAAGCCGCACGAGAAAAACGTGCGCGACTAATCAAAGCTGAAGCCGAACAAGAAGCTTCTAAACTACTCAGTGAAGCAGCTCAACAGATGATGGAAAATCCGGCTGCACTAGAATTGCGACGGTTGCAAATGTTGACTGAAATCGGTGCTGAAAATAACACTACTACCCTAGTAATGATTCCTTCTGATATTATCAGTCTCGCCAAAGAATGGTCTGTTGCCGCTCATAATACTAATGTTGCCGCTTTAGCTAGTCAACAAAATTCTGCTGCCCAAATCGCCAGTGCAGCCGCTCCACAGGAGCATCTACTCGATGCCAGCGATCGAGCTAACCAACTAAATTTACCCGCACCAGTCGATTCACATCAACATCTACCTAATTCGAGAGAATAATATTAGCTCGAATTAGGTAAATTGGTGCGTTGCCCCAGATGGGAACGCACCCGACGATTTAACCCACAATCGTCTCGATCGCGGCAGTAGTTTGCATGTAATGTTCTACCAATGTAATCAGTGACATCGCTACAGATTCGCCATCCTCAGCATTTAATAGGACTATTGGGGGTTGCTGGATGCTGTCTTGATAGCCCAAGGCGAGGGCAATATCTTCGCTACTCCAAGCACCTTCACAGTCACAGTGAGTAATCCCAATTATCATCGGAATCTGCACCCGCCGATTCATGAAATTCATAATCCGCCGTGCATGATGAAACTCACTCGGTCGATGCGCCGCAATCAATAACACATAAGCATGAGCGCGTTCGATCAAAATCTCCCACATGAAGTCAAACCGGATCTGTCCTGGAGTTCCGTAAATGTGCAATGCCATCTCATCCCCAAATTGAAGCGTCCCAAAATCCATCGCCACAGTGGTATTTTGCTTCAGATTTGCCACATCATCAGTAGCCCGTCTGTCGGTATCCACGACTTCGATCTCACTCACCGAACGAATAAAGGTGGTTTTACCCGCGCCTACCGTTCCAGTGACAACTAGATTCATAATTTCCATTATTTGTCAACCCTTTTTCTTGAGAAATCCCATTAAATTAGTCAGGAACGAAGCAGATACTGGAACATTGGCATTCCCACCGCCAACACAGACAGGTGTCGGTGCAGCCATCAGTTTGTCGATCGATGGCTGTGGTGGCTCAACTGATACTTCCTGCACTAACCCGATCGAACTTAGCCGAAAGCCAATCTGTTGAACTTTTTCAATCTCTAACCCCAGTTGAGTGGCGATTTTAGCGATCGAAAGTTCGCCTAAAGCTAGGTTCCAGACTTTGAATTCTTGACTATCCAACCGCAGATTTGGCAGTTTTGAGGACAATCTCTGGAGCGCAAATTCAGGGGCGGCTAATTTGGCACTCAAACCGCCCCAATCCTTGAGCATTCGCAGTCCCAGTAATGCGACTTCTTGGGCAGTTAAACTCAATCCGGTCATTTCCCCATAAATTAATGATGCTTGCGGATCGAAGTTGAACCGTCCGTGATGGATTTCAAATAATTTGCACGTCGTTGCAGTTACTTGAGAGTTAAATAGTAATGTCAGTTGCTCCGTATTAACTAGATTCTGAGCTTTGAGATAGATCCCTAATGGTTGGCGCAGCAATCCCACCTGAGTTTCTAACCCCATCGTCTGCTCTGCTGAGAGCCACCGCCGTTGCTCCATAATTTTGAGCAAACTATGATGCTTTGCCCCATTCTCATTGGTGACAGACATAATCCGTCCAGCCTGAAATGAGATGTAATAAGTATCACTGAGCGATTTCATCAAGCCGCGCTCTGGTTCGATCGACAGTACGCCTGTTTTATTACCCTCTTGCACGAAATGAAAGATTTCGGCTAATGAATATTCTGATAAATAGCCAGCTAAGGACATTTATATCTCCAACATAATATTTAATTTAGATATTTCTGCAAGCGCATTCTAGTTACTGAGCGCGATTTGCTTACTCCCACCCACCCCAAGGGCGACTGTGTAACGAGAAGTCGGACTTCGCTTGAGGTTGATTTACCCCCCCAACCCCCCC
>ENA-OFCE01000336-OFCE01000336.1-metagenomes-genome-assembly--contig:-NODE-336-length-32224-cov-6.248749_pt1 | contig 32224 bp, 35 predicted proteins | sample MGYA00153388_OFCE01 | MGnify analysis MGYA00153388 | reverse complement strand
GATTTATCAAGGTTCACAATTCAGAAATAATCCCCAATTTCTGCGGACAACTCTTAGGATAAAATAGGCCAACTTTGTAAGCTAAAACTTACACAGATTTAAGGATTTTGCGAATTGGTAATTCAACGCATTAATCCTATGATGACTATATAGGGAACAGGATGTTTCCAAAAAACAAGAATAAGAAAATAGCGCAAGGAATGGGCAGCACGAGATCAGTAAGACGAGCAACCCGATATGAAAAAGCCCGACAGGATGTCGGGCTTTTTTTATGGCTTAAATTTCTATAACTGAGTATTGATCTGATAGCATGTATTACGTCCCCCACCTTCCAATTTGACGATACAACCTTTCTCAAGTAAGTCAGATAAATGACGAGTAGCTGTCGCCTTACTTGTTTTAGCAACTTTTTGATATTGTGACGCGCTAATACCATGTTCAAAGCCATTTTCCCCACCGTCTAATAAACGATTGAGGACTTTGCGCTGTTCTTCACTCAGGGCTAAATTTGAATATTTATGCCAAAACTGGCTTTTAAATAATGTCCGATTGATCTGTACTAAGGTTTTTTCAAGGCTATCATTCAATGTATCTAAAAACCAAACTAGCCAATCGGTGATATCAGAATCATTTTTTTGAGTTTGTTCTAATATCTCATAGTAACTTTTACGTTTATTCAATATCGCAGTAGACATAGCATATAAACGAATGCTCTGTTCATCCATTTGAGCTAAAGAAAGGTCTGTAAGTGTACGTGTAATACGTCCATTACCATCATCAAAAGGATGTAGGGTAATAAACCATAAATGGGTAATACCTGCACGTAACAGAGGATCAAGCAATGAATCATTTAGGCTTTGATTAAACCAATCTATGAAGGCATTTAAGCGTTCTTCTAAGCCTTGTCTTGGCGGTGCTTCAAAATGCACTTTAGGATAGTCCAATCGACCTGAAACGACCTGCATAGGCTCTGCCCCCCTAAGTTGACCAATGCGTAAACGGTGCATTGTCCAATCTGGGTCATTGAAAAGCCAACGATGCCACTGCATGAGACGATCAACAGTCAATGGTTGCTTAACATCGTTAAGCGCATCTAGCATGATATTGGCTAAACCTTCTGATCGATCTGAGCTTGGATAAGGCTGTTCAAGTGTGACACCTAAGCGTTGAGCTAGAGATGATCGTAGTGAAAAAACGTTGATCGCTTCGTTTTCAATCGCAGATGAAGCAACAAGATTGGCAAGCAGAGTATCTAGGGTGAATTGCTCTTTTGCTAAATCATGCTGACTTTGCCCCAGAATAATCCCTATTTTTTGATGTATCTGTCTGGTTTTAGGTAAGATAACTGAATCTAGCCATGTAAAATTTGTCCAGTTTTCTGCTTGCCAAATCCATTTCTGCATTTTCAATGGCTCATCTAAAATTTCAGATGAGTTGAATATAGCACTTATTCGGCTCATAACAAGAGCCGAATATGATAATTAATCAGCTCATTTTTTATAGGACATTTTAAATGGTTTATCGCATAGATATTTTAATTGGTGAATAACAGAAATATATCGGCTTTTTTATAAACAAACTTGATATGTTTTTCCAAAAAATAGAGATCATTTGAGAATATTTGTATTTTCTACTTTTAAACTCAATTATTTTTAGGGGGATGACCTGAGAGCTATTAGCTCTCGTTTCTTACAATGCGTATCGTATTGGTTTTAAAATACTATCTATAAAATTTTAAAAATTTTTCCACTTACAGTACTTTGAAAAAACATTTCAAAACTAGGTCGAATATCTTCTCCATCAACGGTGATATGTCTTATATTTGAGTGAGATTGCGTATCGGCAAAATGATGATCTACTGTTGCTTGAATAGCTTGTTTAACCCCAAACTGATCTTTTACGTTGAGAGTCTGTTTAAACATATATATCCCCTTAATAAAATTATAGTGGTAGAAATCTACCCCAATTCTTAATACTTGTTGATGTTGGCTCTAAGCAACTTTATGACTTAATTTAAATAGCTGATTTAAAGAAGTGTAAAATGTACGGCCATCCAAATTTAAATCAACCTCGATTCCAGATGAAAGAAGGACTCTTTTACCTACTTCGATTTTTTTTGAACCTTGACGTGTATTTTGCATTTTATGAAGAGGAATTAATGAAACAATAATTTCAGTCCCATTTTTAGATTTTGCAATTAAATTACTTAATTTCAACAAATTTCATCCTATTTTTTAGAAATATTTTAATTTTTAAAACAAATTTTGAAGTATAAAAAAAGCACTCATGAGTGCTTTTTATTACTGTCTATTATTACTTAGATAGCAACAATATTTACAGCATTCGGTCCTTTTTGACCTTGAGCTACACTGAATTCAACTTGCTGGCCTTCCATTAAGGTTTTGAAACCTGAACTTGCGATTTCGCTGAAATGAGCAAAAACGTCTGGACCTGATTCTTGTTGAATGAAACCAAAACCTTTAGTTTCGTTGAACCACTTAACAGTACCTTTAACAACATTTGAGTTTGACATAATATATCCTACTGATTTTTAATAATTTTTAGTCATTATATTGACCGATTATAACTTGGAAAATAATAAAGAATGAAACTTAAAATCTAAAAAACGAAGGATTATGACTAAAACTGCGATACTTAAGGAAGATTTACCGAAACGAGACTTTTTTTCTAGTTGAGTTAAATATACAGTAAAAAGAAAAATAATCAAGTTTTTTTAATAGTTATATTTATTTTTTTGATAAAAGAAAATTATATTTCATAAAAAAGCCTTATAGTCTCTCTCGGAACTATAAGGCTTATTAAGCGCTGTTAGTTTTCTCTTAATCACTTACTTTCCAATGTAAGTTAGCTGTTTTGGCCCTAATTGATACTTAGTCCTTAAACGCTTATTACCCACTATCCTTAGCAGGTTATGAGTACAATTATTTTACCGATAGGTAAAAAATTTAGATATAAGACAAAAGACGAATATTTGAGAGAATCAGTTTAAAAAGCTAACAATTCCACACTCTCCCTTATCTTACCCAGATATTTCCTTAGGTAAGTATTCAGGCTGACAATTAGACAACGCTGTCTGATTTTCAAAGAACGTGGTTACAACAGATTAGAAATAGGCCAATTATTCGGATTTTAAATTTAAAATTTTTCTAAAATTAAGATAATACACTCTACAAAAAAGCCCGTGATTCGGGGCTTTTACTTATTTATTTAACATAAAATCTCTTATACGCAGCTCAGGTTAATCCTGGGCTTTTTGTTCAATCTGACCATTGGCCTCAAACATGCCAGGATTAGTGATCCGGATGTTTTCCTGACAGCTCCCACAAAGCATCAACCCTGCAAATTTTTGAACATTTTCCTTTGATTCACAGAAGTCACATGGCCGAGGAAAACTAAGGATACTTGCAGAGTTGACCAATTCTGTTGACATAACACTTCACCCTTTAGCTGTACACGCTTATTTGTAATAAATTTCAATATGTTATACCTGAATTAATGCATAAAGCGTGTACATTGCTTGTATACCCTATGTGTACAGCATATTTTCAATGATTTTAGAAACTTACTTCCATTCAATGTATACATAGATGTACACAAAATAATCAATATAAATCAAATATTTAATCAATTTTTGCGTGTACACTTTCTGAAACTAATTTTTAAGTCAAAACAGTACAATCATGTGCCAGTTTTTGTATCTAAATGATTGGTAAAAGTGACAAAACGATTGTTTACTTACTACAAGAATACTTTGCATGTACTTAAGGTACTGATAATTAATACTTAATTAGGTATTTATGCTTGCACAAAGATTTTATCACTGCTTGCGAACTAAGTTATTAATATTAAAAGTAAAATATGAATTTTTATGCTTGCAATAGTGCTTACATAAACTATTGATTAAATTTCAAATATTTAGGTGTTTTTTACTAAGTTTTTTGCAAGCAATTTCTCGTCTATTCAAACGCCTTTAAAACCCTTTTTACATGCGGGTTTTGGGCTTTTATCTTTAGATGCGTGGTGTGTGAACCAAAAATTGCCGGTATGTACCGGCTCCCAATCCATTTAATTGACTTAACTGACAGTAAAGATAGTGCTTGGCCAAAAGAGATCCTGACTATTGTGTTTCTAAGAGAAAAATCTATAAGCGGAAACTCTGGCCTACAGATTAAAAATAAAACCCAAGTTAAAACGCTCTCACATGCGATTTCAGCCACGTTTTTACTTAAGGCATAGAATCTACTATTGAAATGAGTAATCAGGTCAAAAAACGCAAATGAGCGCCAAATAGAGGATATTTTTATTCTAATCGGGATGAATAGAGCGAGTGTCTACGAGCGAACCATCAAAATTCGCACCTCGACCCTCTGAAAAACAGCTTTTTAGGACGTGAAGTCTAAATAAGCGTAAATCACGTGCAGAAAATTGGGCCTAGATCGAGCGTAGCGAGTAAAAAAGCTTTATGAGCGAAGCGAATTCCGAGTTGCTTTTGATCTTGCTTTTGCTTTTTCTCAAAGTCATAACGGGATGAGCTAAAAAATTGCCCCACGAATCGAGCGAAAGCGAGATTCAATAGAGTTTGAGCGTAGCGAAAACCAAGGGCAATTTTTCCCTCCTAAGGCTTTTAATAATTTTTAAAGTTTTTAAATACTTTTAGACCTGCTATAAGCCTTTATACATAAGGGTTTAAGAGCTTATATCACTACGTTTATCGACCCATATCACTACGTTTATCGACCCATATCACTACGTTTATCGACCATTTGACTACTCCAATATTTCATGTAGTATTACTACATCATTTTATGATGTAGTAATAAGAATAATGAAAGACTTAGTTGTCAAAGATAATGCTTTAATTAACGCAAGTTATAACCTTGATTTAGTTGAGCAAAGGTTAGTTCTATTAGCAATCATTGAAGCCAGACAAACAGGTAAAGGAATCAATGCTAATGATGCGTTGGTAATTCATGCATCAAGCTATATTGAGAATTTCGGTGTAGAAAAACATACGGCTTATGCTGTTTTGAAAGAGGCAAGTAAGGTCCTATTTGATAGGAGATTTACTTATCAATCTTTAACAGATAAAGGTAATGTAAAAACTACTCATAGCCGTTGGGTAAGCGAAATTAGCTATATTGATAATGAAGCATCTGTAAGTCTTATCTTTTCACCAGCTGTCGTCCCATTAATTACAAGGCTTGAGGAACGCTTTACTAGCTATGAATTAAAGCAAGTAAGTCAATTGACAAGCAGATATGCAACTAGACTTTACGAACTATTAGTTGCTTGGCGCACCACTGGTCAAACTCCAGTATTTGAGATTTCAGAATTTAGGCAGCAACTTGGTATTGCGGATGATGAATACACGCGCTCAGATAATTTCAAAAGAAGAGTTCTAGATATAGCTATATCCCAAATCAATACTTTTACAGATATCAAAGTTAAGTCTGAACAGCATAAAACTGGGCGATCAATCTCAGGCTATAGTTTTTCATTTAAGCCAAAGACATCAGTTAAAAATATTTCTAAAACAAGCAATGAACAGTTAGAACTGATTGGCCAATTGACAGATAAACAGATTCTTTTGTTCTCTGGTAAGTTAGCGTATGAACCCACATTCGCATCAAAATATAGTAAAGCTGGTGAAAGCTATGATGACTTTATAATTAGAATCTCTGGAGACTTAACAGATCCTAAAAAAATTAAAGAATACTCTCCATATCTAAAAGAATTAGGATTTAAATAGGTTTGTAAATTGACATTGTCAAATTAACAGTAAAGTATTAACTCAATTTAACCTCAGTTTACAATATGAAAAAATTATCAGTTTCAGAATTAGCTAAGCTGTATGGATATTCAAGACAAGCTATATATGCCCATATAAATAAAGGAAATTTATCGAAAGGTTCTGATGGGTTAATTGACTTTTCAGAAGCTTTAAGAGTATTTGGAGAACCTCAAAATAAAACATCCAATGTCAATCAGAGTCAATCAACTAACAGTCAAAACTTGACTGAAGTTGACTTATTAAAACGACAAGTTGACATACTTGAAAAACAATTGAATCAAGCTTTACTTAGAGAGAATCAATCATTAGAACGTGAATCTTTCTATCAAGAACAAATTGAAGCTATGCAACGCTTATTAGAGGCCCCAAAACCTCATATCCCTACGTCTATCGACCCAGAGCCTACTCAGGCTGAGCCGATGACAGAGGAAAAAGAAGAAGTTATTGCCATGCCACAGAAAGAACCGGATGCGACGGAAAATAAGCGGATTCCAGTACCGGAGCACATTGAACAGGAACCGGAAAAAAGGGGCTTTTGGAGCCGTTTTTTTAGACCCTATGATTAACCACGATTGTTTAACTAATATGAACAAAGTCGTGAAACATTGATTAAATAATAAGCGTGGAACATGAAAAATCATAAAAAAAGCCCGAACAGGGATGTTCGGGCTATCAACTAGAAACTACAGCATTGATTTCTATAGATAATTATAACGCATTTCGTATAAGGTGTATTATGTTAATTTTAGAAATTCTATATAAATATAGAATTTTTAAAAATTAAATTCTGGCATGTGTCCCATACTTATCAATCATGATCGAACTGGCTTCATTTAGACCACGTACTGTGACATTCGCACCATTCTTTTGAAATTTATTTACAACAGAATCAAGCATGGCGACTGATGTTACATCCCAAATGTGAGAATGGGTCAAATCAATAATCACCTCCTTTACATCCTCTTTAAAGTCAAAACCTTGCATGAACTTTTCAGAAGAACTAAAGAAGATCTGACCTCTCAAATCATATAGACGAGCTGTCCCCTCAAAAGAAGCACTGACCTGAATATCATTTTCTAGTTTATTGGCCAAGAATAAAGCTGAAAGCAGTACACCTGTTAATACCCCTAACGCCAAGTTATGCGTAGCTACCACCACAATCACCGTTGCAATCATCACGACGTTGCTACTTTTAGGATTGTCCTTTAATTGGGTGACAGAACTCCATTCAAAAGTACTGATTGAAACCATGATCATCACAGCAACCAAGGCAGCCATTGGAATAACTTTGAGCCAATCACTAATAAACACAACTAAAATGAGAAGAAAAATACCCGCAGAGAAGGTTGATAAGCGTGTCAGACCACCTGACTTCACGTTAATCATAGATTGACCGATCATGGCACAACCTGCCATACCACCCATGAAGCCAGAGGCAATATTTGCAATACCTTGTCCTTTACATTCCTGATGCTTATCACTTGGTGTATCTGTCATTTCATCGACAATAGTTGCTGTCATCATAGACTCAAGTAAACCTACGGCTGCCAGTGCAACTGAATACGGCAAAATGATCATCAATGTTTCAAAATTTAGAGGAATATTTGGGATCAAGAACATTGGAAGTGTGTCAGGTAATGCTCCCATATCTCCAACAGTCCGTACATCAATTCCTAGGGCTATTGCTAACAATGTAATAGCAATGATGCAAACAAGTGGAGAAGGGAATAATTTTCCTAATTTTGGAATTAAAGGAAATAGATAAATAATCGCTAAGCCTAAAGCAACCAAAGCATATACATGCCAAGTTACATTAGTCAGTTCGGGTAGCTGAGCCATAAAAATTAAGATGGCCAACGCATTTACGAAGCCAATCACTACAGATTTAGAGACAAAGCGCATTAGCTTAGCCAATTTCAGGTAACCTGCTAATATTTGAATGACACCAGTTAAAATCGTTGCAGCAAGCAGATATTCAAGCCCATGTTCTTTGACCAATGTGACCATAAGCAGTGCCATCGCACCTGTGGCTGCTGAAATCATAGCTGGACGACCGCCAACAAAAGAAATAACGACAGCAATACAGAAGGATGCGTATAAACCTACTTTAGGATCTACACCTGCAATAATTGAAAATGCGATAGCTTCAGGGATTAATGCAAGACCGACAACAAGTCCTGCAAGCACATCTCCACGGATGTTAGAGAACCATTGTTCTCGTACATTAGATAACATAAACATAGCCTGTTTTTTAATTTTTCAGATAGGCTAGTGATGTGATATATACAACACACAAGCGACTACACCACATCACTAGACAGTGATGAGTTATTTACTGATTAAAGAGGTAAATAAACTTAAGGTGGCGTAAGTGTCATAAATTCAGTGCATTGTTTGAGAGAAAATATCAGAGCAAGGATAACAGCTCGGTATCATTCTATCTACCCTAACCATTTTGTAGAAGCTGCTTATTCAGCTAAGAAAATTGTCAATTTGCATTCTAAAAAACTAATCATTTAACATAATGGCTGTTATGCGAAACGAGAGCTACCAGCTCTCGTTTTTTGTTATGGAAACTGCTAAAATTCAAATACGCCATTGACGTATAAAGAGTCCATGTTATTTATTGAAACCAGCATCTTTACCAAGCAAATTAAAGACCTTGTATCTGATGAGGAATATCGTCAACTTCAGCAAGATCTTTTGGTACAGCCTGATAGAGGTGACCTAATCAAGAATGGCGGTGGTATTCGCAAAGTACGTTGTGCTCAAGGTAACAAAGGGAAAAGTGGTGGGATACGGGTGATTTATTATTGGTCACCGAGGATGATCAGATCTTTTTCTTAGTGGCTTATCCAAAATCAGTAAAAGATAATTTAACAGATAAGGAAACCGCCATTCTGCGCCAACTCGTGAAGGAGCAATTTCATGGATAACAACTTATTTGATGACTTGGTTGCTTCAATCAAAGAAGCTGGAGCTATCAAACGTAAAGAAGTTAAAGCAAGCCGAGTTACAGAACTCGAATTGCCTGATATTAAAGAAGTACGTGAAAAAACTGGCTTGAGCCAAAATGAATTTGCTGCACGTCTACATATTAGCCCCCGTACCCTGCAAAATTGGGAACAGGGACGACGCTATCCAACCGGACCAGCAGCTACATTGATTCGAATTTTAGATGCTCACCCAAGCCTTATTTGAAAAAATTACTTAAAAAATGGGAGCTTAAGGCTCCCATTTTTATGCTTTGTATAACGTGTATTATGTTAATTGTAGAAAAATAACTAAAATGAAACTTGAATGGTCACCTTATCTGGTGAAACTTGAGCAAGTTCCGCAATCTTATTACGAGCTTCTTCAATCACAACAGTAAGAGAATCTGCCTTATTAACAATTTCATTTTTTTCACAATCATCCTTTACAAGATACTGAAGATCAGTATTTAAAACTGTAGCTAATTTCTCCAGAACATCATTTCTTGGATTAGCTTTCGAATTTTCATACTTAACAATGTTAGTAACATGGATTCCAACTTTTTCAGCTAGGGACTGCTGAGTTATCCCTATTTTTTTTCTAGCATTTTTAAGTTTAGAAGCATCAATTGTTAATGTAGACATATTTTTTTCCTCTTTTAAAAGATGTGTTTTATTTTAAAATCACCACAAAAAAGACTTTAAAACACCACATAAACAAACTATACGCTTGTTTTTTAATAAAAACAGCGTTTTATACAGAAAAATATAGCGTTTTAATAAATTAAACACTATATTGCCTATAAAAACAGCTACATGACTCTTAAATTTTCACATAATGGTTGTTATACGGAATAAAAAAGCCTAGACACTGGTCTAGGCTTTAAATTTTAAAAATACATAAAAATTAAGGCTATAGACTCAATTTTTATGCTTTGTATAACGTGTATTGTGTTAATTTTAGAGAAACTTCAGAAAAATATGAATATGGGATTGATATGACAACTTGTCCAAAATGTAACTCAACTAATATTGATAAGCTTAATTATGGAAAACGTGCTGGTGCTACCGTAGGTGGTGCTGCTGGTGCAGCTGGCGGTGCTGCTGCTGCATTAGGTGGTGGTGCTGCTGGTGGAAAAGCTGGAGCGATGCTAGGAGCCGTTGCTGGTCCGATTGGCATAGTTGCTGGTGCTGCTGTCGGGACTGTAGCAGGGGCAATTGCTGGAGCACTTGCTGGTGGTACAGTTGGAGCTACAGCTGGTGCTGTTACAGGACGTGCTATTGATGAACATATCCTCAATAACTATGCATGTCTAAAGTGTGGATATAAGTTTAATGAGGCATAAATATCCCCCTATTTAACATAATAGAGCTTATACGAAACGTGTTTTTAATATTACTTTAAGATCAGTATCTTATCGTTATTCATACCCTCTGGAACGTTCTCGTTCAACCGACTTGGAAACAAGTCGGTTTCTTTTTAAGCAAAACTGTAACTTTTAGCCAATAAAATTGATCAAAAAACATTCGTTTTTGCATTTTTTCCTGATTTATCAAGGTTCACAATTCAGAAATAATCCCCAATTTCTGCGGACAACTCTTGGGATAAAATAGGCCAACTTTGTAAGCTAAAACTTACATAGATTTAAGGTTTTTGCGGATTGGTAATCCAAGGCATTAGCCCTATGATGAATAAATACATAAGGGAACTGGATGTTTCCAGAAAACAAGAATAAGAAAATAGCGCAAGGAATGGGCAGCACGAGATCAGTAAGATGAGCACCCCGATATGAAAAAGCCCGACAGGATGTCGGGCTTTTTTATTAACTAAATATTAGATGTAATCTGTGATGTAAACCTTCTCAGATTTTAGATACTTTTCCATTACATCATTTGGATCTAGATATAAACATTCGATTGGGTGAAAATCTTCTGTTAATTTTTCTAACTTTTCAGATTCTTCACGATAAACCATTTTAATAATCGATAGTGGATTGGTTATCCCTGGAAAAATGAAAATATTTTTAATCGATTTGAGCTCAGGGTAAATCAATTTAACAGCCTTAACATAGAAAAACTGCTTAACTAGATCAGACCATCCAGGAGCATCATGTGCACCTGTAGCTGTATAGTATTTGCTATCTATGACCCAACAAGAATTTTCACTCTTAATGAATACATCTAAGCGCATACCCTTTTGAGATGAGTTTTGAGTAGGCTTTGACGCATCAGCAAACTTATACTGTGGTATAGGTAATAAAGAATTAATTTTAAGATCAACATTATGAAAAATATTTCTAAGTAAGAACTCCCAAACGTAATGAAATTTCCGAATTCCAATCACAATATTATTAGATCCACTTTCGTGAATCTTCTCTAAATATCTAATCAATAATTGCAGAGTTCTAATTTCCAAAGAAACAAAGGTTGAATATAGCCTTTGATTTAGCAGAGAAATTTTTTCTTCAACATCCAATTCACTGAGTAATTTTTTTTCACTTAACTGATCTTGAGACACAAAGTTAAATCTTTCATCTAGCCAATGAAAATTTTGCAAAATCTCTAATATAATTTCACAGTGAATACTAGAAATTAAATCATCTTGGTAAATGGAAACAGGATATTTATGAAGGTAAAAGTAGATTGGGACATTATCATTCGTAAAGACAGGAAACTCTCTATTCACTGTTTTAGACCAATTCGTTCGTCCCTTTTCGCTATAAGTATGTGTTTTAGATCGTAAGATCCCCACACTGAAATATAGATCTATAATTTCAAAAATGTCTGTTAAGGAAATTTCTTCAATAACCTTACCTTTTTCATCCTCATTAAATGCTAACAGACTAGAATCAATAGAGTTTTTATAAGCATGAATTACCTTAATTAGATTTCCTATAGATTCAATTTTTTTAGAGTCAGATCTAGCAGGAGCAAAACAGTATGTACAATCTTTAGAGATAATGACCCCACAAAATGAAATTTTTTGTCCCTGATTAACGACATCAATACCGCCAAGTAAATCTAATTTATTGATTACATAATTAGGAATTTCTTTTAAATCAATAAAGTACTTACCTTCTTTTGAAGTGACAAATTGTTTATCTTCAAAGAATTCATATTTCATCATTCTGTTTTTAACTTATCTGATGTATCTGTATCTAAATTTTGCATTGTTTTTAACGCCTCCATAAACTTTTCTGAAAATATTGGTTTTTTCTCAGAATACATTTGGTAGAGCTCACCATATCCACTATCGATTGTAAAAATTTCTTTCTTATTCTTATATTTAAGAACATCATCCCATAAATATGAACAAACTTTTCCAATAAAAGTCTGCTCAGCTTTCCCTTCAATTAAATCACTATCTTTAATAAACCACGGACCAATAAATTTATCTTCTACAATCTTTAGGTCACCCAAAATTTTATTAATCGTCTGCGCTAATGTTTTCCATTGTACATTTGGTAAATCTACATGATAAATTGGCACGTCCCCTATTGCACAATTCTCGAAATCTATTGGCAAGTATTCAAAAATCCAACGTCTTTTAAATGCTGTATCTAATGGAAAAACTGCCTGATCACTACTATTCATCGTTGCAATAATTGAGAGATTATTAGGGATGATTAGTTGACGTTTTTTAATAAGCTGATGCTCTGAGCCTAATTCTATTGTTAAAGACTCATACAAATCTTCATCTTGTATCAGAATCGGATATTCACTTTTTCCTTCATTATCTCGATCTAGGAGCTGAAAAATTTCTCCAAATACAGCAGCAGTATTTGCTCTATTAAGTTCCTCAATAATTAAAAAATATTCATTTTCAGAATCCAGCAATGCTTTTTCTAGTATTTGAATGAAAGGACCTTTTCGGAAACTATAAGTGATTCTGTCACTAGAATCTTTATGCGGTTTTAAGCAGCCAATAAAATCTGAATATTGCGTTTCAGGATGAAATACGGTTCGAATATAGTTTTTATCTAGTAACTCAGCTGGTGTATTTTTTTCTATAAATTTTTTAATCGATGCGCTTTTTCCTGCTCCAGGAGCACCATAAATAATTTTGTTGTAGCCTTTAATTTCGCTTGAAGTTGGGGTTGGTTCAGTATCCGTCTCTTCATCGTCACTACGGCTTTCATCATCATAATTAACACTAAAAATATTAAATAAATTATCAATACGGCTTTTTTTGTTTTGTAATTCTATAGATGTCAAAGGTGTTGAATTAGGATATAAATCATATAAACCATTATTCGTAAAAGGTTTTAAAATTCTAGAAGGACCATTTTTAAAAAAATCTATAGTTCCATCAAACTTTTTATATAGCCGATCTCTTTCTGTATCATCTGCTAATTTATATTTCGTCTGTTCGACAAGAAAACTAATAAATCCTGAAAATTGTTTAAAAAATTGATGAGAAAAAAAGTTGTCTTTATTTAAAATTAAAATGAATAAATCTAAATATTCATTTAAGGAATGTTCGACAAAACAATCAAATAAATCGATGAAAGAAGTATATTCTAATTTCTTGTCATACCTATTACCACCAGTTCTTTCACATGAGTTCGAAAGATTGGTATCTAAATGAGTTGTATATGCTACTTTATAGCAGTTAAGCAATCCTACCTGTAAGTGTTCAATTTGTGCAGCTAATAGAGGACTATTATCAAACACTTGGGAATCATACTGGGGATTCGTACTTAAAAATCTCCCTAATGCAGTCAGAATAGTGTCTTTAAACTTTATTTTTTTCAGACCATCAGAATCTGTAAACTCTTCAGAGTATTCGATAACAGCGGGTTTATCATTTGTCTTCCATATAAGATAAGCAGTAACAAATGCTTGTAAATGATCTGGAAGAGAAGATTTTATTCCTAATCTTGGGGATACGCTTTCAATCACAAATCATTCCTTACAATTGTATTTCATTTCTTAGCTGTACAAAGCGTCAATTAAGGACGCCAAGAAAGTACAAGATTCTATAATGTTGGTATCATACAACAATTAAATTGAATATTTTGCTGTCTGATGAATTCCCCCTTAAATGAACACTATCTAAATCATGATGTTAGCTTAGATGAACAGCAATATAGAGATTCCTCTTCTGTACTCCTTAACCTAGACTGCTTGGCAGGGCTAAAGTTGCTTAAGGATGAATCCGTTCATTTGTGCCTGACAGATCCGCCCTACAATTTAGGAAATTTCATGAAGGGCAGGAATACAGGAGTATTTCGATTAAGAGAAAATCATTTTGTAGCTAGTGGATGGGATGATTTAGCGTATGAAGATTGGTATGTTCAAATGCTAGATTTTCTTCAATTAACTTATTCAAAACTAGCTCCAAATGGGGCTGTTATTATCTTTATGTCTATCATTAAAGTTGAAAGCATCATAGAAATTGCGCAAAAGGCTGGTTTCTATTACAAGACTACAGGTATCTGGCATAAAACAAATCCAATGCCTAGAAATATGAACTTAACCTTTGTTAATTCAACAGAAGCTTGGGTTTACTTAATAAAAAAAGGCCCTTCTGGGACTTTTAACAATAATGGCAAATTATTACACGATTTTATTGAAACTGGCCTTACACCAAAATCTGAAAAGAAATTTGGAAAGCATCCAACTCAGAAGCCCGAAAAACTTATCCAACATTTCGTAGAAGTTTTATCAAACCCAAATGATTTGATCATTGATCCATTCATGGGAAGTGGAACAACAGCTGTTGTATCTAAAAAATGTGGGCGACGTTTCTTTGGCACCGAATTAAATTCTGAATATTTTGACTCAGCTTGTAATCGAGTTAAGGATGTATGATTTTGAAAACAATTGATTTATTTTCTGGTGTTGGCGGTATGTCATACGGATTTGAAATGGCTGGATTTAAAAGCCTATTAGCCATAGAAAAAGAGCCAAATATTGCAAAGACATATCAAATAAACTTTCCACATTCAAAAGTTTTAAACGAAGATGTTACTAACTTAAAAATTCATGAAGTTTTTGAGGATATGGTAGGAAAAGTTGATGTCATTTTTGGTGGACCACCATGCCAAGGTTTTTCTCAAAAGGGAAAGCGTCTCAGTTTAGATGATGAAAGAAACTATCTATTTAAGTATTTTTTAGATGTTGTTGAATTTGTTCAGCCAAAAGCTTTTGTAATCGAAAATGTTCCTAACATCCTAACTACAAGCGATAGTTATTTTTTAAATTTGATTAAAGACGATTGTGAAAAAATGGGATATACCATTAATGCACAAATTTTAGATGCTTCTGATTTTGGTGTACCACAGCAAAGGAAAAGAGCATTTATTGTAGGTGTGAAGGATAATCAAGTTTTTGACTTCTCTGAATTGGAACGTAAAACCCCACCACAATTACATGAGATTTTTTCTGATTTACCTATACTCTCAGCTGGAGAAGGTGAAGAAAAATATGAATATATAACTGATACTCAAACTGAATACCAATCTTATTTACGAGCAAGATCCTCTAATATTAGAAATCATCAAGCTACAAACCATTCTCCAGTAGTACTTCAAAGACTCAAGATGATTCCACATGAAGGTGGTGGCAAAGAAAGTTTACCTAAAGAGCATCTTACAAAATCGATCTATAGTGGAACATGGACTCGATTAAGAAGTGACGGTATAGCTAGAACAATTACCACTAGATTTGATACACCATCATCAGGTCAATTTACTTTACCCAAGCAGGATCGCTGCTTAACAGTACGAGAAGCTGCAAGGATTCAATCATTTCCTGATAATTTTATTTTTTCCGGTCCGAAGTCTAATCAAATGCTTCAAGTTGGTAATGCAGTTCCCCCTTTATTAGCCTATTCAGTAGCTGTACAGCTAAAAAAATATTTAGAAGGATAATTTATATGCGGGCCAATTGGTTGTGCGGTAGATTTTGTGTGTAGGCTTCTTCATTTGAAAATTATATTGCTGAAGAAGCCCTTAAGAATAGCTTTGTGCAACAAAGCCCTTTTGCTAATTCATAAAATTTCAGTCATACTTTCTTTTACAAATTAACGAACTGTTCCCTCAGTGGTTAGTGATTTTTTTAAGCTACGTTAGCGAAAAGATTGCCTCAGTAAGTTCACGATAGTGGGCTTACTGGGATTTAAAATTGTTTTGATAAAAGATAGTCATACTTTTTATTATCTATATTTAACATAAAATCTCTTATACGAATGCAAAAATGGGAGCTATAAGCTCCCATTTTTAGTCTTTAATGCGCTTTTTAGCTTCGTCATAAACTATGCTATCAGCTCGTTTCCCGACTGTGATGAGCAAGATAACTACCTGATCATCTTTAACTTGATAGACAAGTCTGACACCAGCTTTTAATAATTTAATTTTATAGCAACCTGCAAGATCCCCTCTAAGCATATTCTTTGGAATATGTGGCTGCTCTATGACTTTGGCTAGTTTCTTCTTAAATTGATCTCGTATAGCAACAGGGAGTTTTTCCCATTCTGCTTTAAAGTCTTTGTGACGTAAAAGCTTATAAGTCATCTAATGTGACTTCCTCAAACATCTCTTTAGGGTCATTAATGCGCTTACGGACAAGAGCTAATAATTCTTCATCTTCTTCTGAAAGCAGAGCTTTTTTGACAGGTAGTTTCCCAGTCGTAGCAACATATTCAAGAATACTAGTAAAGAAATCTGTAGGTGCAATACCTTGTTCTTTAAGGATGGAATAGGATTTTTCTTTAAGGGCTTCATCGACCCTGAAGTTAACAGTAGCCATCATATCTCCCAGTTATTTAATGTGCTAAGAGTACTGTAATGCAAATTGCATTACAAGTCGACTTCGTATAACAACCATTATGTTAATTTTAGAAAAACTTCAAATGAGCTTACTGCTCAAGCAAGACTCCTGTCTAGCTTCACAATCCAAGTGTCTGACTTACGATTATTGTTTTAGATCCTCAAACATCCTGTTCTATGGAATCATCAAATGATGACTTTAATTGACGTTTATGCTGATACATTTTTTCATCTGCTTCAATTACTGCCATTCGTAAATTTTTACTTGGTTCACGTGCCGCAACACCAAGAGCAGCATTAATTCCAGCATTTTGTAAGGACTTTAAAAGCCGATTCACCAATTTCTGAGTATTTTCTAAAGTCGTTTCAATATTTAGAATGCCAAACTCATCTCCTCCTAAACGCGCGACTAAATCATTGGAGCGTACATTTTTCTTTAAGATTTGGGCCGTTTTTTGGATCATCTGGTCTCCAGCCAAATGACCAAATTTATCGTTTATAGCTTTTAAGTCATTTAAATCTATCATAATCACTGTGGTTGGATGTCCGTACGTTTTACATCGATCTTCCTCTAAATCCAAAAATGTATCCCAAGCACGACGATTAAAAACACCCGTTAAATGATCGGTTAATGAATCCATTTCAAGCTTTTCACTAACTCTTTTTTGTTCATTAATTTTAAGTTCATTTTGTAAAATTCGACTAAGTAATAAACTTAATAGCTCTAATAAATCACTATGTTGTTCTATGCTTTGAGGCTGTACTGATGGATCAATAGCACATAATGTGCCGAAAATAGAACCATCCTCATTGAATAAAGGTTGCCCAATATAGGCGTTTATATCGACCAGTTTGTTGATACCTGCTTCTACATACAGTGGAATCTTTTTCGAATCAGGTGCTATGCGTGGCCCTTTATCTAATACCATCTTAGAGCAGTATGAGTCAGCCCAATTGAAGACCTGTCCTGCCTGTACTCCATATCCATGATCTTTAGCTTGCAAAACTATCCAATCATTACTTTCAGTACGAGTGATCATCCATAAAGCAAAGCCTAAGTGATTATGTAAATACTCTAAAATTTTTTCACCAGCATCTTTAAAATCTTTAAAGTTTTCATAAGAAGGGATCATAATTACTCACTATTTTGATTAGGATTGAACCTAGAAGTGGCAAAATGCTATTTAATAGGACCAATAGAAACTTTAATTCTCATTGTATATACACTTACAAGCTTAATCTAAAAAATAGAGAATAAAAAAGCCCGACATCCTGTCGGGCTTTTTTATTAACTATCTAAATCAAATTTCCACATTAAAGAAAACTTGGTAAACCTTTAGCAGGATCTGTTTCACGTGCCGCTTGAGCATCTGCTACAGTCATACCTAAGGCATTAGCAACGCCTTGCCCATAAGCTGGATCGCAAGCATAACAGTTGCGGATATGACGGTATTTGATGAAATCTAGCGCATCACCCATCGCTGCGGCCGTGTTATTAAACAATGCTTGTTTCTGCTCACCATTCATCAAATTGAACAGGGCACGGGGCTGGCTGAAGTAGTCATTGTCATCTTCGCGGAAGTCCCAGAAATCAGCATCACCGGTAATCTTTAATGCTGGTTCTTTAAACTGAGGTTGTTCCTGCCACTGGTTAAAACTGTTCGGTTCATAATGTAGCAATGAACCATAGTTGCCATCCATGCGGCCCTGACCATCACGACGATTAGAGTTTACAGGGCAGCGTGCAGCATTGACCGGAACCTGTGAATGATTTACACCAACACGATAACGTGCTGCATCAGCATAGTTCACCAGACGCGCCTGTAACATACGATCCGGTGAGTAGCTAATTCCCGGTACCAGATTGCTTGGTGCAAAGGCAGCCTGTTCTACATCCTGGAAATAATTTTCCGGATTGCGGTTCAGTTCGAATTCACCGACTTCAATCAGTGGATAATCACCTTTCGGCCAGACTTTGGTCAGGTCAAATGGATGATAAGGAACTGTTTCAGCTTCCAGTTCCGGCATGATCTGAACGTACATTTTCCATTTTGGATACTCACCACGCTCAATGGCATCAAATAAGTCAGTCTGACTACTTTCACGATCTTTAGCAATCAAATCTGCTGCTTCAGCATCGGTCAGGTTCTGGATGCCTTGCTGGGTACGCATATGGAATTTCACCCAGAAGCGTTCATTTTGGGCATTGATAAAACTGAAGGTATGGCTGCCAAAACCATGCATATGACGGTAGCCAGCAGGAATACCGCGATCCGACATCACAATGGTCACCTGATGCAAGGCTTCAGGCAATAATGTCCAGAAATCCCAGTTATTGGTGGCACTGCGCTTGTTGGTTTTCGGGTCACGTTTGACTGCTTTATTCAGGTCAGGGAACTTACGGGCATCCCGCAGGAAAAACACCGGGGTATTATTGCCGACCAGATCCCAGTTGCCTTCTTCAGTATAGAATTTCAGGGCAAAACCTCGAATATCACGTTCTGCATCGGCCGCGCCACGTTCACCCGCCACCGTTGAGAAACGCGCAAACATTTCGGTTTTCTTGCCAACTTCAGAGAAAATTTTAGCGCGAGTATATTGGGTAATATCATTGGTCACGGTAAAGGTACCAAAAGCACCTGAACCTTTAGCGTGCATACGACGCTCTGGAATCACTTCGCGGACGAAGTTTGCTAATTTTTCATTCAACCATAAATCTTGGGCAAGTAAAGGTCCACGCGCACCTGCCGTCATACTGTTCTGATTATCGACCACAGGGGCACCAGCTTCAGTAGTCAGGTGGGTAACAGGACATTTTTTAGGGTCTTGACTCATACTATTAACTCCCGTTTCTTTTAATTTAAATTTCCTGCAGAAATTTAAGATTTTCAATCCCATCTTACCCTTTACTTGCTTATTAAAATATTAAACTAAGGATATTTTTGAAAATTTATAGCCAACTGATTTAACATAAAATCTCTTATGCGAAGTCAAAATGTAACTCCAAAATAGAAATCTTTTATTTTTTTGGGGGATTACTATAACAATAGGGTTGCTAAAACCTATTGTTATATTGGAATTTACTTAAAAAAAAATAAGAATAAAGCTTTAAATATTTGATTATTTTATATGCTTTTTTTTAATGAAAAAACTACTAGACGGCCTGTAATCAAACCCTGCCTAGAATGCAAAAAAGACGTAAATACCAAAGTTCATACTAGCCGTTCTTTTAAAGGCTATTTAATGCATATTCGATGTGCTGACAACCTTTTCAGTACATTGTTCTTAATTTCGCCTTTGGCGAACGAACGGACATTGAAAAAACGATTTAAAGAAAGACTAAAAATTCATAAATGCTTAATTTGTAAGAAACCTACTTCTGGCGCAAATGGATTTAAACATTCCATCGTCTATGAGGGGCATCTTATAGAGCTAAAAATTCATAGAACATGCTTTTTTAATAGATATGATTTGGAGTATGACCAAGAAACCAAAAGAGCTATATCAACTTAAAACCTCATTTTAGAATTATTTTTGATACTTGGAGAATCCTTCATTTCACTATTAGGTGCATTTAGATTCTGTAACGGCTGGCTCTGTTTCTGCTGTTGTAATTGCTGATTGAACTTGCTCACCATTTCGGCTTTATGACGACTGTCAAAGCGTGCTGAAGTATCTTTTTTATATTCAGTTAAATATTTGTCTGAATAGCGAATATTTAACTTATCAAAGGGTACTTCATATTCTTCAGCCTTAATTCTTACTTTCATCACTGCTTGATCTTTTACTTTATAGGCATCAATCACCTGAAACGGTGTATCTTTCTCAAAATGTTCTTTCTTAAAAAAGCCGGTCTTTAAAGTGAGTTCTTGATCTAACTGGAGCTGTTCACCTTTGGCAATGTTCATTTGACCGTTAAATTTTACGATCTCATCCCCCAGTAAAGCTTTTGACCTTAGGCTATTTCGAACTTCTTCAATGATTTCTTTTTCGCTGAAATGCTTGTCTGGCGTAGTAATTGCCTTAAATGTGCTATTCAAGTTATACAATTCCCGCTGATCATCAAGGCTATTTCGATGATCACGAATATAGTTCTTTATAAGTTCATCTTTTGCCTGTACGACTGAATAATCCGTTGTAAAGCTCTTAACTTCGGTACGTCCTAAAGTACGTTTCAAGTTATCAAATGGTGTGAGTTCTTTTTCTTGATACTTCCCTTCAGAATTTCTGACCCACGTTTTTTCATCCTGATTGAATGCAGTAGCACTGTAATTTAGCTCTACATTGCCCTTATGCCGTGTTAGTGCAACATAGGTTAAATTAGCGTTCATATTCTCACTGGCAAGGATATAGGCGTTTTCAACCGTCATACCTTGTGATGAATGAATCGTATTGGCATAGCCATGTTTAAAGTGCTGATAGCTGTCTAAATCAATTTTTGATACTTTCCCGCCCTGATCTGATTCAACCATCATGCTTTTAATATTTTGCTGTTTATCTAGCTCAAAGCCAATAACCTTAGCTGTTTCACCATTTGAAACATTCAGGTGTTTATCATTCTTTTTAAATACAATCTTATCGCCTAGCGCTAGATCAATTTCGCCTTTATAGGTGCTGACCTTATGACTTTCTGCAGAAAGCTTACCGTCTTTAATCAAGATAGATCGAGCCATAGCATTTAGCTCGTTTACATCACGATTTGAGTGAGCAAGCATTAATTTACTCTCGCCCTGATCTAGGGACCACGATTGAATCGTTTTGACTAAAGCAAATTCATGGGATTCATATTCGTTTACTTTATCTAGGGCTTTATAGATTTCTAATGCCTGATCTACGTTGTGCTTGGAAAGATGCTTTGATGCTTCTTTCATTTCTCTAGAGCGCTGACGCTGAATATTCTCAAGTGAAGCCGTATTTTTATGGTCTAAATTTTGCTGAATATGATTGAATGCCGAACCCGCCATAACTGCATTAAGTTGGTAGCTATCCCCGACTAATTTTATTTGTGCATGGTGATTTTCAACGATCATCAGAAGTTTCTGCATATCTCTTGAACCGACCATGCCCGCTTCATCTAAGATTAAAACAGTCTTGTTATTAACCTCTAAATTACCGCTTTCATATTTTGCCAAAAATGAAGCAATGGTACTGCTTGGAATATCGCAATCTGTCGCAGTCGCTTTAGCTGTAATCGCCTGTAATGCAATTCCATGAACTTGATAATCTGATTCTTTGTAGGCTTCAGATACAGCACTTAAAACGTATGATTTACCAGTCCCCGCAGAACCATTTAAAAGACTGATTCGGTCTATAGAAGTAAGTGTATAAAATGCCTTTTCTTGCTCACTGTTAAACGTCCTAGTTTCAGCAACACGCACAGCGTTTAATGGCAATTTATCAACTAAAGTTCTTGGCTTTTGTACACGGCTATCTTGGTTCGCATTGAAAATAAGGGCTGAAATAGATTGTTCTATTCCGACCAACTCATTAGAAGATAAAACGACACTGTCTTTGCCATATAAAACCGCCATTTCAGGGCATGTTAAAACTGCTTCACGTGCTTTTAAATATTGTTCCTGTCCATCCGTATGCGCTTCTAGGAATCTATCAAGTTCGCGGATGGTAAAAAATGATTGAGTAGAAGTAAGGACTTTTAAAACCTCACTCGGTTTTTCAATAATTGTTTCACCATTCTGCCGTCTAATTTCGTTGATATTCTCACTAATTAAATATTTATCATGGCTAATATAATCGGCTCTGAAATTTTGACTTTGGATTTCTGTACCAATTTTTTGGTAGCTTCTATGGTCTACACGTGAATCTAAACCAATACTTTCCATATAATCATTTGCGGTATTCGCCCAACTTACACGAACTTCAGAAACAAAGTTTCGAGCGTTAAAATATCGGTCTTTGCCTGCTCCGCCCAATTCAGGATTTTTAGAATTGTAGCGTTTGAAATGTTGTACTTCGTCCCGATCAATACCGTCTAATTTTCTCTCACTAAACATCAAGTGAACATGGGGGTTCTGCTCGCCATCACTGGCTAAAGGGTTATGAATTGCATAAGAATATGTAAAGTTTTCGCCTAAATTTTTTTCTACAAATCGGCTAACTAATTCTTCTCGCTGTTCCTGTGTTAATTCTCTCGGCAATGAGATTTCTAATTCAGTATAGACACGCCCATTCATGCGTTCATTTTTATCTGCTGACTTCCAAAAGTGTTTTGCATCTTTCGCCCAAGTCGGCAAATTACCTGATTCAATCTTTTCAATATCGGCTCTTTTATACTTCCCATCACGATTGATATAGGCGTAATGGCTTGCTCCTCGGCTTCCCGAAGAACTTGCATTTTTTCCTGCCTTAACCGATAGATGATAGGTTGCCATTTTGCCTTTTTTTTGATGGTCTGCTTTTTGTTTCTCAAAAAGAAACGAGGAAGCGTGCATTACTCATTGCTATTCGTAAATGATAACCCCACGCATCGGCTTTCTGTACTGGATTTTAGTAACTTAATTTTTATAAATATATCCATTTGATTTTTAGAAATTAAGTTACTAAAAATCTTGAGAATAAGCCTTTTATAAAAGTAATCATCGTTAGAAAAATTTAAATTTCTGCGGTCAGCTCGACAAAATCACAGATTTTGACGGCTTCGCTTGAAATTTAAAGGTAATCAGAGAGGGATAGATTTTTCTATTTCTTCAGTTCGCTTCGTTAACACTTAGCTCTGTACTAATATTTTCACAATTCGAAAAAAGCCGAATGACTTAAATCATTCGGCTTTTTTTAGTTTTCTATGATTATTTTGAAAACAGTTTTTTCAAACCTGCTTTTCCACTATTCATAATCCCTTGCGCTCCTGAACTAGAAGCTTCAAAACCTTGACCCACTAAAGAAATTGCAATTTTAGGAATAAGTAGAAACATACCAATAACAATGACGAGGGTAATTTGCAGAACAAAAGCGACAATAAAACTCCCTCCGCCACTTTCTCCAACAGTATCTTGATATGCATTGATCACACCAGTTAAAAACAGATCACAAGTTATAACCATGAGTAAAACAATTACATTTGGAACAAGAACCGCATTGAGCCAATTAGTTGCATATTTTCGGGTTGCTGGAAACAAAGCACATGCTATAAAAATTGGTGCCACTGTAATTAGAACTCCAATAATCATTTTGCAAAGAATCCAAATTAAAAAGAAGATTCCACATAAAATAACGGCTAAAAACAGTAAACAAAGGTACATCAAAACAAAAAACAATCCTGATACAACATTAGTAATTCCTGTATCAACACTCGCCATTGAGGTTGAAATAACATCAAAAACTATTTTTACAAAAGTTTTTAATGTTGAATTAGCATCAGTTCCAGTCATTTCACTAATCAAATTTGGTATGTCATCAAGAAATACTTCAGCTACATACGGATAGAAAGTATCCCATGTAAATACGATTGACCAGATCAATAGCATAAGAATGAAAGTTGCTATCACACCCTGAGTTTCTACAGCCATGCCTAGCATCATTTTAATAGATTGGAATGAGATCCAAATAATGATAAAACCTGCAAAGACTGGAATGATTGGCTCCGTGATTTTTACATAATAGTTCTTAATCTGATCTTTAACTTTCTTGTCTATATCTCCTGCAATTCTCTCGGTAACGTTATTTAGAACTTCCATCCCATTATTAGAAACAGATTTAACAGCATCACCCATTTTTTGTTTTTCTTGATTTTGTGTATTAGGAATTGTGATGCTGCCATCTTGATTAGTTTGAACTTGTCCAGCTCCCAAGTCCTGTGAATTAGTGAAATTTTCAACAGCATAAGCTGAATTTAACGCTAGAGTACTAACTATCAGCATTAACAAGTAGATGATTTTCTTCATAACATCACCTATTTATTAACAAGAATCTTAGGCGGATTCTGTTCTGATTTTAGAAATATACCTTCATCATAAATATTTAATTTTCCATCAACATAAACCACACATTCAGTATTTAAAGAACCTTCAACGCAATATGTGTTGTCTTTGGTGAACTCTAATTTTTTTTGAATTTTTCCATTCAGTAATGGGAGTTTCTGACTTTTAATCGGTGAGTTCACGATATAGATATATTTAGTAAAGCTATAACGATCTGAACTATCTTTCTCTCCAATCTCATAATATTTATAAGTTAAATCGATTGAATCATGCTTTTCAGGAATCCACACACCTGAAATATCAGGCTTAGAACAAGCAAATAGTGCAACTGGTAGAATAGATAAACATAAAGTCTTAATTAATTTTTTCATTTAGTGCTCTCTTTTTTCCATATTTTTTAATGTAATCCAGAATAAACATTCGGATAACTTGGCTCGAGTTCATGTCTTGATTTCTACAAACACTTTGGAAATCTTTTAATTCATCAACATCAACCAAAACTGTTAATTGCTTTGTATTGGTATCTTTCTTCATCACATTCCTAAACTGAATCAATTACAGTTTTATTCTATTTTTAAACATGATCATTTTTTGTATTAATTTTTAAAAATATCCTTTAAAATCAATTGGTTTGTGAGTACAATTCAATTTAGGCATTCTTTTATGAGATGAGTTTTTTTCGAGTACAGCCATGCAGCGCATGAGCTACACAGAAAAAAAGGCATCAGAAATATCTATGCCTTCAAATGCTCCTAATTTGCGATTTAAACTATTTTTTTATTTCAATAAGAAAAGGGTACATAAAATTAGAAAAAGTGGTAAATACGCTCAATTATGAAGAATTACGACCATATTCAACTATGACTTCAAATTTAAAGTCATTAATTAAATGCACTCACTCACTCAACGTTCACCATCAGCCGTCGGGCAAGCCCTTTTGGCTGATGGTGAACGTTGAGTGAGTTTCGGCAATACTCACCCTAAGAGCCTGCAAAAAATTTGCTTGCTCTTAAAGTATTGCCATACACCTTTTCGGGCTGACGGAGCCACGCATCGGTCGTATCTGCAAAGGGTAATTGTGCTTTCCCTTATAGGCTGAGATTACGATTCACACACCGCATCGACACGTTCTCAAACCAACTGAACCCAACTATCTCCGCAAGGGTTTCCCCAATTTACGATTTAAGCCAAGTATTCAGCTACTCATCACGCTGTTGCTTTGTCGATTTCCCCTAGTAGCAACTCTTGCTTTATCCATATAAAACAATCGCTGTGGTGCGCTAGCGTCGCTTAATTCCTTCCACCCACACCACATGCCAGCCGTAAAACGGACGCGCAGAAGTAGGCAAAACCTGCTTTTTAAAGCTGATTTGATGAAAAAAAACACTTAACTAACGAAGACTTATCATTTAGGGGCTTGAACTAATATCATTTTCCTGTGAAAATAGAGTTCAGGTACAAGCCATTGGTGAAATCTGCACGAGTTGGTAGCTCTGCTGATCTTCGTTACTTGATGTTCCACCATCAAATAACTGCGTACCGACGAATTTAAAGCCCTCCTTGATGTATGTCAAGGAGGGCTTTTATTTTTCAAAGGAAAAAACTTCTAAAAAACATACATATATTGATTGGTACTCACAAAACAATATATGTGGATTTCTCTATCTATAACTTCTTATAAATCATCTAATAACTAATTTTTTTGTCACCTGTTAATTTCAAAAAACACCTTCCATAGAGACCTAAAATCTTATAAAAATGACTAAGAAAAAAAATTTAAAATTTTTTTTCTTAAATATTAGTAACTTCCGCATAACTTAAATAACTTACGTAACTTACTTAACATAACCCTATTGATCCATTTCATATTTACGGATACTCTTGAATTAAATAAGTTACGTAAGTTACATAAAAATATGATTATCTTAGTTGGCGGTGAAAAAGGGGGATCTGGTAAAAGCTGTCTTGCTCAAAACCTAGCTGTTTACCTTCAGCAGAAGAAGCGAGACATTTTACTTTTAGATGCTGACCCTCAAGGAACTACCACTGATTGGGTTAAAGAAAGAGATGAAAACTCTGAATTAAAAAATATTCCATCAGTTCAGGCTGCAGGTAATATTCGACAGGTTTTAGACGATCTGTCTCGACGTTATCAAGACATTATTATTGATGCTGGCGGTCAAGACTCCGAAGCTCTACGCTCGGCAATGACTATTGCAACACACATGCTCTTACCATTTCGACCTAAACGTCGTGACCTAAAGACATTAGTTCATGTTGAACAACTTATTAAATTAGCTAAAGCAGTTAACCCAAACTTAATTACTAGAGCCGTTATTACTCAATGTCCAACATTACCTAGCCAAGTACAGCGAATTCTTGATGCAAAAGATGCATGCGAGTCTTTTGGTTTATCGCCTTTGAATCAATTTACAACCAATCGGAACGTATATGACGATGCCGATGAAAATGGACTTTCTGTATTTGAAGTTGATACCGATAAAAAGGCAATTATTGAAATAGAGCAACTTGCTTTAGAGTTTTTAGGAGAACTTTAAATGGCACTTAAAGGTTTAACAAAATCAGCTCAGGAATCTAAATCTACAGACCAAAAAATTGAGGATTTCATTAGCGGGTCTACTAAGCGTATAAAAAATTTAGAGTGTTCACAACAAGTATATCGTCGATTTACATTTTCACTAACAGAAGAAGTTAGCAAAGAAATTGATGATCTATTGATAGATGCAAGAGTAGCGAAAGCGAATCGCTCTGTCATTTTAAAAGCAGCTTTACACCAATTACAGAAGCTATCGAAAGAAGACCTACAACAAGCCGTATTAAGTGAAGTTAAATAAGAAGCATAACTTACGTAAGTTAAGTAATATATGTAAGTTTGCATATAATAATAAATTAGATTGTTTATGCTATCTAATGAAACAAATCTAAAATTGATGAATAAATAAACGTATTGCGTGAATGATCCACTAAAAAGCCCAGTTTGTTGAAACTGGGCTTTTTAGTGGATCTCAATGCATTGATTTAATTGAATTTCATAAGCGCATTTCGTATAAGGTGTATTATGTTAATTTTAGAAAAAGTTAACATACATCAATCGCCATTTAACTTTAAGAGCCAACTAATTTTTGTAGCTCATTATAATCTGTTGGAAGTTTTAGTGAGTCATACAAGTCTTTAGAAACCTGAGTCTTATCATCAGCTAATAAATCAATTATTTCAGTCATGGATTTTCTCATAAAACCATATTTGCTTAGTGCAATAATTTGATTTCGTGAAAGTTTAGCAACTTGATCTAGGGTTTTATATTTTCTAGAAATTAATATTCTGGTTGACCGAATTGTTAATTCTGCATCTTCAATTTTTATTCCTTTAAATTTTTTTGGATTAGCTGTTAAAGGTTCCTCCAAAAAAATTCTGTTCTTTTCTTTAATGATCTGTTGAAGCATTTTTTCAAAGTATTCAAGCTCATTATGTGTCAATTCAGATACTACAAAATCAACCCAATTCGATACTCTAGATATATTCATCTTGTCACCCTAATTTAATTTATGAATAGCAACCAAAAATGTGGCTATTCATATGGCGAAGCGATCACAACTTTTTTATTTTTCATGCTTTTTGCTTGGACTGTGTGGGCATCCTGACCCAACACTAGTTGAACCACACCAACGGCACTTATTATCACCACCGCCATGTCTATGTTTCTTTGTAGGGCTATGTGGGCACCCAGATCCATAACTACGACTGGAACAATATTCGCACTTTTTTTCATCATCATTATGTTCGTGCTTTTTAGTCGGACTATTCGGGCATCCTGATCCATAACTAGACGAATTACAGTATCTACACTTACTCATTTTTATTCCTTTCCACTTTGTGTCAAAAAAATATTCACCATAAGCTTTTTTTAATATATATTTAAGATTAATGCAACAACTCTGTAAGAAATTTAATGGCTAAGTCAATACAATCAATATCGTCTGATATCAATGAGTTAATTAGAAAGAATGGCAATGAAGGGATTACGCTAAAATGGGAACAATTTTATGATATATGTGATCGAGATAGAATTGCAGATGTCATTATGGGAAAGATTTCATCCCATCTAAAAAAATATGATCTGTATATAGTTTATGGACATAGCCATGTAATTATTGTTCGAGATTTTTGCTGGAATCCTGTGACTCTTTAGAAAGTTAAATATGAAGGACTTGGCGTTCAATATAGGAAATAAAAACCAGTTGATTATCTCTATTTAACATAATGGCTGTTATACGAAATTCTGTTATAAGCCCCATACATTCAAGTTTATTTCTTGCATGAATGTATCCTATAGGATACATTAATCTTATGTACTCAATATATACCACTGAAGTCTTTGATGACTGGTTTACTAAGTTAAAAGACCAGCAGGCAAAAAGACGTATACAAGTCCGAATTGATCGGGTTGAAGATGGAAACTTTGGAGATACTGAACCAGTCGGTGAAGGTGTCTCTGAATTACGTTTCTTCTTTGGACCTGGCTACAGGATCTATTACTGTAAGCAAGGGCAAAGGGTCGTTATTCTTTTAGCAGGCGGAGACAAGTCTACGCAAAGTAAAGATATAAAACTTGCCCTACAACTAGCACAAGATTTAGAGGAGGAGCTGTAAATGGCTATCAAACTTCGTAAATGGGACAGTGCTGAACATCTTAAAACAGAAGAAGATATGCAAGCTTACCTACAAGCCTGTATAGATGAATCTAATGGTGATGCGGCATTCATTGCAAAAGCTTTAGGTAATATTGCTAAAGCTAAAGGAATGGCTCAATTATCAAGAGACACAGGTTTAGGCCGAGAAAGTCTTTATAAAGCACTTTCTGGCGATGTAAATCCAAGCTTTGATACTGTTATTAAAGTGGTAAAAGCGCTGAATTTACGCTTAGCAATTTAAAAAAAACTAGTAAAAAAGGGAGCTTAAAGCTCCCTTTTTTAACTTCATATAACGTGTATTATGTTAATTTTAGGAAATCTTAGTCTTTAGCTAACATAATCTTCAGTTGATATTACTTGAGCATATGCAAATTCAAAAGCGGCCATTAATGTTGCATGGACATGACCAGCAGGTACTTTAACGCCATTAAATTCCAAGTCTAGTGTTGCACAAGCATCATGTATCACTTTTACCTTATAACCAAAATCAGAAGCAGCACGAACAGCAGCATCAACACACATATGCGTCATAGCACCAATCACGACTAACTCAGTCACTTGATTGCTATCTAAAATTTCTTTGAGATTCGTATTTAAGAACGCATTGATGTGATTTTTAATGATTACAGCTTCATCTTCTTGCGGCTTAACTGTGTCCTGAAATTCAATACTATTTGAGCTAGGTTCAAATATAGGAGATTCAGCATCAGCAATATGTTGCACATGAATCACTTGAGTACCCAGTTGACGGGCTTTCGCAATTACTTTCACTGCATTAGCAGCAGCTTGTTCAATATTTACCAATGGTAATTTACCTGTAGGTAGATATTCATTTTGTAAGTCGATAACTAATAAAGCTGATTTTGACATACCTATTCCTTTACTTAACTAATATTTGTTTTGTTCTACTTATGTTTTAAAGAAGTGGAATGCTTCCACTTCTTTAAGTCACTTTAGAAAGAAAGCGTTTCACCATCGATAGGAATTAAAACCTTATCTTGGATTCCTTTGTCCTTTACGTAATCTGCAAGCTCAGCACGTGTTACCGACATGTGGTTAATTGCATCCATGTGAACAGCAACCACTTTAGCATTTGGTGCTTTCTGAGTTGCATGATAAGTATCTTCTTTGCCCATAATAATGGATTCTTTAAAGCCATCAACCAAGGCGTTACCTGTATTCAAGACAATCACATCAGGTTTAAATGTTTGAATCGCTTGATCAACTTCAGAACGCCAGATGGTATCTCCTGCCACATAAACAGTTTCATGGCCAGCAGCTTCAAATACCACACCCATTGCTTCACCTAATCCAGCTTTAAGCTTAGGAATACGGTACATGGCATCAGTACCGTGTTGACCACCAGTTTTAGTGAGCTTAATCCCTTCAAAGGTCGCTTGAGTTAATACACGAACATCTTTGAAGCCTTGTGACTGAATGATTTTCTGGTCTTCTTTATTCTGTACAAACAACGGCATGTTTTTCGGAATAGTCGCTTGTGCTGCATCATCCCAATGATCTAGATGGGTATGGGTCACGATTACCGCATCTACACCTTCTAAAATCGTTTCGGGCTTGATAGGCAAATCGACTAATGGGTTCCGTAAATAGCTACGATGAGTATCAGGAAAACCTTCATAGAATCCTTTTTTAGCAAACATTGGGTCAATTAAAAAAGTCGTATCAGCATAGGTTACTTTAATTGTTGCATTGCGAATTTCTTGTATATGCGTAACTTTAGAAGTATCTCGCTGAACCACCTTATCATTCGCATATAAATGGACTGAAGCCATTGCCAGAGAGAGTGCAATAACAGAGCTACTTAAAATTTTATTCATGTTCCAGATCCAATCATTTAGTCATACTCGAATCATGATAGGAAAAATTAAGCAATAAAATTGTCCTTAAGGACAATCATCGAAACTATTGGGACAACATGCTATATTTATTATTTTAGAGAGGTAGATTGAATGGCTATACCAGTGATTGGATTGTTCGTATATCCCAATATAAATCCATTTCACTTCTCTATCCCCCATATCATTTTCAATATCAAGATTGAAGATAAACGCTTATTTGATCTGAGAATTTTTTCTATAGATGGCCAACCCGTAAAAACAGAACAGTCTATGATGATTATCCCTGATGGGGGGATCGAACTTATTAAACAATTGGATCTTATTATTATTCCTGGATGGGATGATTTTAATCACAAACCTGAAAAAGTACTTATCGATGCCCTAAATTGTGCATATCAAGCTGGAATTAGAATTGTAGGGTTATGCTACGGAACTTATGCATTGGCATATGCAGGGCTGCTTGACCATAAAAAAGCAGCTACTCACTGGATGGCTGAACAGGATTTTAGTGAACGATTTCCACAGGTTCAACTTGATAATGACGCCCTGTATGTAGAAGACCAAAGGATCGTAACCTCTGCTGGAACAGGCGCAGCGTTAGACTGCTGCTTGTACTTGGTACGTGAAATCTATAATGCACGAATTGCGAATAAAGTTGCTAGAGTAATGGTGATCCCGCCTCACCGTGAAGGTGGGCAAACTCAGTTTATTGAACAGCCAGTCGCAGAATCGAGCCAAGATGCACAAATTAACCTATTACTTGATTTTTTAAGAAAGAATTTAGCCTTACAACATAATATTGAAAGCCTCGCTGAACGGACACATATGACACGCAGGACGTTCACACGGTACTTTAAGAAAGCGACAGGTATGACCTTAGTCGATTGGCTGAATACTGAAAGAATCAGATTAAGTTGTGAACTTTTAGAAGCGACAAACTTGTCTATCGAAAAGATAACCGAGCTTTCAGGTTTTAATAATACTGTGTCATTTAGAAAGAATTTCCGTGAAAAATATGGCACCAGCCCTCAGGCATGGAGAAAAGCTTTTGGGATCATTAATGAGAATAATCCGCCCCATTTAACATAATGGTGCTTATACGAAACGCGTTTTTAATATTACTTTAAGATCAGTATCTTATCGTTATTCATACCCTCTGGAAC
>ENA-OFCE01000335-OFCE01000335.1-metagenomes-genome-assembly--contig:-NODE-335-length-32231-cov-5.446451_pt1 | contig 32231 bp, 43 predicted proteins | sample MGYA00153388_OFCE01 | MGnify analysis MGYA00153388 | reverse complement strand
GTGCGCTAAGCGGAGGTCCGCTTTCGACCCATTCCTGCCATTAGCGTGAAACTAGGCGGCGAACTTAGCCCAACGTCGCTCTAGGCCGCTCGCGTCGATCTTCGCTCTTGGGCCTGCCCGGTCCAACGACGTTATCCAGTTATTCATGGCCGCGCGGGCGAACCTCTGGCCTGCTTCGGTCAACTGCGAGAAGCGGAGTTCCAAGTCCGGTCGGCGCGAAACATCCACCCCCTCGCGCAGCAAACCCTTGTCTCGCAAAAACTCAGCAAAAACATATAGCTTCTCTGCGCCTTGGCGTTGATATTCGCCATCATCGGCCAAGACATTGCCCTGATCGTCAAAGGTGGTGACTTGTTGGTTCAGCATCCACGACACTGAAAAAAGCACGAAATCTTCCAAGCCATTCCCTCCGTCACGGTAGACCATACCGACGTAATGTCCGCTTTCCACCCATTGCGGACATTAGTTATCAGCCAAAATGTGCGCTGATTGCGCGTAAAAGGCTATCTCCTTTGGCCGAGCCAGAAATCAGACAGGGGTCATCCCACTCGTTTTGAAATGTGAACTGCTCACCACCGAACCGAACTACAATTGCGATCCCTGCTGCAGTGCTGGTCAAGTCCGGATGGTGATCGCGAATGAAGTTACGAAGGGCGTCAAGGTCTGAAGTGTCACACTCCAAGGATAAGTGGTCACCGACCTGAAGCAGCGAGGTTGCCATCTGAACATCCTACACGGCGCTATGTCTGCTTTCCACCCATTCCTGCCGTTAGCCGCCTAGCGTCTGCTTCCGACCCAACCCGGACATTCACCGCGCCCATGAGGCTTCTCCGAAGCGGACGCCCATTCAGGTTGGTCCTGGCCTCTGAGCTAGGCGACTAGGTGCCGCGGACTGGGATGAGGAGGATCGCAGGCTTGTCGCTTAGTGCGGACTACCCTAACTATCCGAACGGACGCCGCTCGCACCAGTCAAAATCGGCACAAGCGACTTCAATCGCTTTTACTTAGCGGCAGCTAGCTTGCGGCCGGGCTTTTCGTTACCGGCAGGGCACGTCATGCCTGGCGTGCGACCCAGGCCGATGTTCCTGGCCATCTCGCGGCCTGTCGCGACCACCGTAGGCGCAATGCGCCACTCTCTATCATTGTCGAAACGGGATACTTGTTGCCGTTCGGAGAATCGATCGTAAGCTCTACTCTGGACGCGCAAAGCGCCATCGCGCGAAAAAGGGGAGCCAATATGATGATCCACCGCCTCGCAACCCTGCTGCTGCTCGCCGGCGCCGCCACGTTCCCCGCCCAGTCGCAGGTCGCGCCGATGGCGCCCAGCGACATCACGAACATCCCCCCAGATCCGGCACTGAAGAACTGGAGCGTTCGTACGCTCCAGGTCCCGATGCGCGACGGAGTGAAGCTTAACACCATGGTGGTGTTGCCGCGTGGCGTGAAGAACGCGCCGATCATCTTCGCACGCACGCCTTACGGCGCGGAAAAGGCAATCACCGGTGCGCCCTCCAACGATTACCGGCTCGCCCTGCCGATCGCCTATGCCGACCTGGCCGAGGCCGGATACATCGTCGCCGTGCAGGACGTGCGCGGGCGGTACGGCTCCGAAGGCGACTACATCATTAACCGTCCACTGGTCGGCCCGCTCAACAACACCAAGGTCGATCATTCGACCGATGCTTATGACAGCATCAACTGGATGGTGAAGAACATCCCCGAGACCAACGGCAAGGTCGGCACAATCGGGGTGAGCTATGGCGGCCTCACCACGCTCTATAGCATGATCAATCCGCATCCGGCGCTGAAGGCGGCCGTGCCGATTAACCCGTTGGCCGACGGCTGGATGGGCGACGACTGGTTTCATAATGGCGCCTATCGCCAGAGCTTCCTCGACTGGGTCTATCGGATGAGCGCGGACAAATCGTCCAAATATGCGCTGCAGTTTGACCGGCAGGATGTGTACGAGAGCTGGCTGACGGCGGGATCGGTCAGCGAAATGGCCAAGCTGTGGGGCATCGACAAGCTGCCGATGTTCCAGAAGCTTGTTGCCCACCCGGCCTATGACGAGTTCTGGCAGCTCCAGGCGCTCGACAAGACGCTGGGCAAGGAGCCGCTCAAGGTGCCGACGCTTCATGTCCACAGCCTGTGGGATCAGGAGGACATCTACGGCGCGCCAGCAACCTATGCGGCGATGGAGCCCAAGGATCGCCGCAACGACGGGAATTACATGATCATCGGCCCGTGGCGCCACGGCCAGAGCATGAGCGCCGACGGGTCGAAGCTGGGGGCAATCACTTTCAACGGCAATTCTTCATCCTGGTATCGCCAGAAGGTGCTGATCCCATTCTTCGATGAGCACTTGAAGGACGGCGGCGGGAAATCGGGCATCGCACCGGTGACCGCGTTTGAGACGGGTGCCAACGAATGGCGACGCTACGATCGCTGGCCGATGTCGTGCGCCAGCGGCTGCCCGTCACAATCGAAGCCGATCTACCTGTCGGCGGACGGCGGACTCGGCTGGACGTCACCGACCGGCGCGGGCGGTTTCGCCGAATATGTCTCCGACCCGGCGCGACCGGTCACCTATCGCCAGAGGCCGATCCTCGGCACCTACAATCCGCTCACTACCTGGGGCCAGTGGCTGGTCGATGATCAGCGCTTCGCCGAGGCGCGACCCGATGTGGTCACCTTCGTCAGCGATGTGCTGACCGACGACGTGCGACTGGCGGGTGAGCCGATCGCGAAGTTCTTCGCCTCGACCAGCGGCACCGACAGCGACTGGGTGGTCAAGCTGATCGACGTTTATCCCGCCGAATACGCCGAGGCGCCCGAAATGGGCGGCTACGAACTGGCGATCTCGATGGACATTCTGCGCGGCCGCTACCGGGAAAGCTTCTCCAAGCCCGCACCGATCCCGGCCAATCAGGTGCTGCCGTATGAGATCAAACTGCCGCAGGTCAGCCACAAGTTCTTGAAGGGCCACCGCATGATGGTGCAGATTCAGTCGACCTGGTTCCCGCTCTATGACCGCAACCCGCAGAAATATGTGCCGAACATCTTCACGGCGCAGAAAACCGACTACCAGAAGGCGACGCAGCGCATCTGGACGAGCGCGAAGTACCCGAGTCGGATTGAATTGCCGGTGGTGGTGCCACAGCTGTGAATCTGCCGCCTAACTAAACGGCCGGTTTTGGATCGCTGACTGACGGGTCTCAATGGCTGAAATTAAGGCGCATAGCTGCCGCGATCGATCCTCCTGAACAAAGGTCCGTTTACCGCGGCAGGACAGCCGAAAGCGGTCAGGCAGGTACCCACCCACAGCGGACACTAGCCGACATGCCAAGCCGCCGCCCCAGATAAAGCTTCCAAAATAGGGTTTCACCTGCTTGGCTTGCCGCGCCGCTATGGCGGTTCTTTCACATCGTCGATTCGCTTGGTCCTCGCGCCGCTTGGCCGCGCCCGCGCTTGCGCCCCGCAAAATCCTTAAGTTTACAAATGACCCCCAAAAAGCCGACGAAGTCGGGAACTTTAGTCACCTTAAGCTTCTTTTGAGCCGATCGACGGGAAGCGCCGTTTGCCGTCATTCGCCACACAAGAACATGGCGGGGCGCTTTCGCACCCCGCCATCCCGAGCCCCTGCTCATGGAACTGATAGGTTAAGCGACCGCCGCTTCGGGGGTCATCACGTCGCCTTCGACTTCGCGCAGCACGTAGCCGCGGCCCCACACGGTTTCGATATAATTGTCACCGCCGCATGCCAGGCTCAATTTCTTGCGCAGCTTGCAGATGAACACGTCGATGATCTTGAGTTCGGGCTCGTCCATCCCGCCGTAGAGGTGGTTGAGGAACATTTCCTTGGTCAGCGTGGTGCCCTTGCGCAGCGAAAGCAGCTCGAGCATCGCATATTCCTTGCCCGTCAAATGGACCCGGCTGCCGTCGACTTCGACCGTCTTGGCGTCGAGGTTGACCGCCAGTTTGCCGGTGCGGATGACCGACTGGCTGTGGCCCTTGGAGCGGCGGACGATGGCGTGGATCCGCGCGACCAGTTCGTCGCGGTGGAATGGCTTGGTGACATAATCGTCGGCGCCGAAGCCCAAGGCGCGGACCTTGCTGTCCATCTCGTTCATGCCCGACAGGATCAGCACCGGGGTGCCGACCTTGGCGACGCGTAATTTCTTGAGCACGTCATAGCCGTGCATGTCGGGCAAGTTGAGGTCGAGCAGGATGATATCGTAATCGTACAGCTTGCCCAGATCGAGGCCTTCTTCGCCAAGATCGGTGGTGTAGACATTGAAGCCCTCGGTCGACAGCATCAATTCGATGCTCTTGGCGATGGTCGCCTCATCTTCGATCAACAGCACGCGCATGAGCATTTTCCCCGTTCCGAAAACCGCAAAGCTTCATTCGCCCTTAACGGTCTTGAAGCGTTCATTAACCATCCAATGTCTGAAGGCAAAAGGTTAATAACCTCTAAAAGGTTGGAATCCGTGGGAATCGTTGCGCTTGGGCATCACTCGCTTGCCGCGATGGGGCGTAACTGCCATTCGCCGCCTCATGACCCTTGAAGACCTCATCCTGTTCGTCGACGGCGAGGCGATCGTGATCGACAAGCCCGCGGGGCTTCCGGTTGATCAGCCGCGCGCCGGGGGCACCAGCATCGAAGCGCGGATCGGCGAGTTGACGCTCGGCTTTGCACGACCGCCGGTGGCGATGCACCGGCTCGACCGCGATACGTCGGGCTGCTTGCTGTTCGCCCGCAATCACAAAAGCCGTGCCAAGTTCCAGCAGGCGTTCGAAGGTGGGCTGGTCAGCAAGAGCTATATTGCTGTGGTCGATGGCGAGACCCCCGGCGAGGAGGGCGTCATCGACCTGCCCGTGGCCAAGCGCTCCTCCGCCGCACGAGGCTGGCGAATGGTGGTCGAGGATGGCGGCAAGGCCGCGGTGACAAGATGGCGCCGGATCGGATCAATCGATGGCCAGAGCCTGGTCGAATTCGTCCCCTCGACCGGCCGCACCCACCAGATCCGGGTTCATGCGGCGCGCGGCCTCGGCGCGGCGATCGTCGGCGATCCGGTCTACAGCCGTGCCGACGATGATGACGAGCCGGGCGACATGGTCCTGCCCGACAGCGGCCTGTTGCTCCATGCCTGGCGGATCGGCTTGCCGCGCGAGCCCAAGGAGGCGATCGACGTCACCGCGCCGGTCCCCGAGCGGTTTGGGCGCTGGCTGGATTTGCTGCCGTGAAACCCGACGACGTCGTCATCCCGGACGATGCGCTGAGCGAGAAATTTCTCGCCGCGACCGGGCCCGGCGGGCAGAATGTCAACAAGGTCGCCACCGCCTGCCAGCTGCGCGTCGACGTTTACCGCCTTGGCCTCGAACCGCATGTGTTCCAGCGCTTGAAAATCATCGCTGGGACCAAGATGACGATCGGCGGCGAACTGATCATCACCGCCCGCCGCTTTCGCTCGCAGGAATCGAACCGCGAGGATGCGCGGGTGCGGCTGGCGAAGATGATTGCCGATGCCCATATCGTCCAGGCTCGGCGCCGACCGACCAAGCCGAGCCGCGCCGCCAAGGCGAAACGCGTCGATACCAAGAAAGGCCGCGCCGTCGTCAAGGCCGGGCGCGGGAAGGTGAGCTGGGACTGATGTTCGACCACAAGATCGATGCCGCCGACAAGGCTACCATCTACCGCGACCTCGCCTCGGCGTTGCACGGGCTGGTCGACGGCGAACCCGATCCGATCGCCAACATGGCCAACGCCGCCGCGTTGATCTGGGAGACGCTGCCGGGGCTCAACTGGGCCGGCTTCTACCGCAACCTGGGTGGCGAGCTGGTGCTCGGGCCATTTCAGGGGCGGGTCGCCTGCATCCGGATCAAATTCGGGGAGGGGGTGTGCGGTACCGCCGCCACCACCCAGACCGTGCAGCGCGTCGACGACGTTCATGCCTTCCCCGGCCACATCGCCTGCGACAGCGCGTCGAACAGCGAGCTCGTCGTGCCGATCGTTCGCGACGGGGAGGTAATCGCGGTGCTCGATCTCGATAGTCCCGAACACGCACGGTTCGATGCCGAAGATGAGGCGGGCTGCGTCGCGCTCGGCGCAATTCTTGCCGAAGTGCTTTAGCTCAACCGCTCAAGCTGCTCGTCACTCAGCGCGCCGGGGATGATCATCACCGGGCACGGCAATTTGCCCGCGTCGTTGCCGGTGAAGTTGGCGACCAGCACCCCGGGGCTGCCCGACGGCGCGGCGCCGAGCACCAACGCGGCGATGTCGCTGCGGGTGCCGATCAGCCCACGCACCGCCGCGACCGGATCGCCGGGGCTGACGATGATGTTCGGCTGGATCCCCGCGGCGTCCATGATCTCGCCGACCGAGGCGGCAATCGTGGCTTCGATCCTCAGGCGTTGTTCTTCCTCGATCGCCGCCTGGACGCCGCCCCATTGGACGAAGTCCTGCGGCTCGACCACGGCCAGCACCTCGACCGCACCATTGGTCTTGGCGGCCCGGCGAGCGGCGAAATGAAGTGCGGTCCGCGCCTCCGGACTGTCGTCGATCACCACCAGATAGGTGCGCTTTTCTTCTGCTCCGTTCATCGCCGCAGTGCTGCGCCAAACCCCTTTCGTTGGCAAGCGGGCCTTGACCGGCGGGGTCGCTTTGGCGTTTGTGGGAATGAATCATTGCCAGCCGGGAATCCTGATGCCGATCGAACTCAAAATGCCTGCCTTGTCGCCGACGATGGAGGAGGGGACTTTGGCCAAATGGCTGGTCAAGGAAGGCGACAGCGTCAAATCGGGCGACTTGCTGGCCGAGATCGAGACCGACAAGGCGACGATGGAATTCGAAGCGGTAGATGAGGGCGTGATCTCGAAAATCCTCGTTGCCGAGGGCAGCGACGGGGTGAAGGTCGGGACGCCGATTGCGCTGATGGCTGGCGAGGGGGAGGCGGCTTCAGCGCCTGCGCCAGCCGCAAAAGCTGCCGATGCGCCGAAGAAGGAAGAGCCGAAGCCGACGCCCGCGCCTTCTGCCAAGGGCGGTGGCGAGACGCCGCCTGAACCCGTCGCACCGATCATGCCGAAGCCCGATGCAACCGGCGACCGGATCAAGGCCAGCCCCCTTGCACGGCGACTGGCCGAAGCGCAGGGCATCGACCTTGCGTCGCTCAGCGGCAGCGGCCCCGGCGGGCGCATCGTTCGCGCCGACCTTGGCGAGAGTGCGGGCGGCGTGAAGGCCGTCGCTCCAGTCGCATCGGCCCCGATGGCAAAGCCTGCGCCGGTCGAGCCAGGCGATATCCCCCACGAAATCGTCAAGCTCAGCAACATGCGCAAGACGATCGCGCGCCGCCTGACCGAATCCAAGCAGCAGGTGCCGCACATCTATTTGACGGTCGACATCCAGCTCGACCGCCTGCTCAAGCTGCGCGGCGAGATCAACGCCGGGTTGGCCAGCCGCAACATCAAGCTCAGCGTCAACGACATGCTGATCAAAGCGCTCGCCGTCGCCTTGATCGAAGTCCCCGAATGCAACGTCAGCTTCGCCGGCGACACGCTGATCAAATATAGCCGCGCCGACATTTCGGTCGCGGTCAGCATCGCCGGCGGGCTGATCACCCCGATCGTCAGCGGTGCCGACGAAAAGAGCTTGTCGAAAATCTCGACCGAGATGCACGATCTCGCGAGCCGCGCGAAAGAGGGCAAGCTCCAGCCCGCCGAATATCAGGGCGGCACTGCCTCGCTCAGCAACATGGGCATGTACGGGATCAAGCAGTTCGAAGCAGTGATCAACCCGCCCCAGGCGATGATCATGGCGATCGGCGCGGGCGAGAAACGGCCGTACGTGATCGACGACAGCCTGCAGATCGCGACCATCATGAGCGCCACCGGCAGCTTCGACCATCGCGCGATCGACGGCGCCGACGGCGCGCGGCTGATGAAGGCGTTCAAGGCGCTGGTCGAGAACCCGTTGGGAATGGTGGCTTGAAATGAAATGGATCTCCGCCTTGTTCATCGGCGCGATCATCGGCTTTGTGCTGCCGATGATGTTCGGCGGGCGTGACGGGGAGTGGGCTACCGGCTGGACCAAATGGGGCACGGTGCATCCGTTCGCCGGGTCACCCGGACTGATCTTCTCGATCCCGTTGTTCATCGGGGTGGCGATTGCGTTTCGACTGTTCTTCAGCTGGCATCGTGACTGAGCCAGCCGCTTTGTCCGACCGAATCCCACTGATCCGCGTCACCGCGATGCCGGCCGACACCAATCCTTATGGCGGGGTGTTCGGTGGCTGGTTGATGAGCCAGATGGCGCTCGCCGCAGGCAGCCTCGCCTCGCGCACCGCCAAGGGCAAATGCGTGGTGGTCGCGGCGGACGCGCTGAGCTTCACCGGCGCACCATCGGTCGGCGACGAGATTTCAGTCTTCGCCGAGCTCGAGAAGCAGGGCCGAAGCTCGATGACCATCGCGGTCGAGGCGATGGCCCGCGACCGCGACGGGGAGCGGGTGTTCGCCGTCGCCAGCGGGAGGTTCACCTTCGTCGCGCTTGGCACGGATGAGCGACCGCGGGCGATAGCCATTGGATGAGATGCAGGACCAATCCCCTCTCCCCTCTGCGGGAGAGGGACAGCCGCGAAGCGGCAGGGAGAGGGGTCACAAGGAGCTACTCCTCGGCCGCGCCAAACAGATGCGTACAATTCCGACCGATGCCGGGCATCGATTGTGGCAAATTCTGCGCGCGAAACGCTTCGCGGGGCACAAGTTCAAGCGCCAACTGGTCGTCGATCACTACATCGTCGATTTCGCCTGCCTTCAACGGCGCCTGATCATCGAAGCCGACGGCGGTCACCATGCCGAAAACGCACGCGACCAACGTCGCGACAGCTATTTGACCGCGCAAGGCTTCCAAATCCTGCGCATCTAGAACAACGACATCTTTAACAATGAAGCGGGGGTCGGCGACGCCATTTTCGCGGCGCTTCAGTCCCCTCTCCCCAACCCCTCTCCCGCAGAGGGGAGAGGGGCTTAAGGAGTACCCAATGCCTGACCAATACGACCTCATCGTCCTCGGCTCCGGGCCCGGCGGCTATGTCGCGGCAATCCGCGCAGCGCAGCTCGGGCTCAAGGTGGTGATCGTCGAGCGCGAGTTGCTCGGCGGGATCTGCCTCAACTGGGGGTGTATTCCGACCAAGGCGTTGCTGCGCTCGGCGGAGGTGTTTCACCAGATCAAGCACGCCGATGCCTATGGGCTGAGCGCGGAGAAGCCGGGGTTCGACCTCGCAAAAGTCGTTGGCCGCAGCCGGGCAATCTCGAAGCAATTGAACCAAGGCGTCACGCACCTGATGAAGAAGAACAAGATCAATGTGGTGATGGGCGACGGCGCGCTGACCGCTGCGAACAAATTGACCGTGACCAAGGATGGCAAGGCGACCGAGCTGGAGGCCCAGAATATCATCGTCGCGACGGGGGCCCGGGCGCGCGAACTGCCGTTCGCCAAGGCTGACGGAAAGCGCATCTGGACGTACCGCACCGCAATGACCCCGCCCGAGATGCCGACCGAATTGCTGGTCATCGGATCGGGCGCGATCGGGATTGAGTTCGCGAGTTTCTACAATGACATGGGGGCCAAGGTAACGGTCGTCGAGATGCTTGACCGGATCGTGCCGGTCGAAGATGCCGACGTATCTGAGGCGCTCGCCAAGAGCCTGATCAAACAAGGCATGACGATCCTCACCGGGGCCGGGGTCGAAAGCCTCAAGGCCGATGCCAAAGGCGTGGCGGCGACGATCAAGACAGCCGACGGAAAGATCACGCAGCAACGCTTTTCGCACTGTGTTGTCGCGGTCGGGATCGTTCCGAACACCGAGAATATCGGGCTTGAGGCGCTCGGCGTGACGATGGACCGCGGATTCCTCAAGACCGACCCGATGTGTCGCACCAACGTGCCGGGAATCTGGGCGATCGGCGACATCACCGCCCCGCCATGGCTGGCGCACAAGGCGAGCCACGAAGGGGTGATCGCCGCCGAAGCAATCGCCCAGGCGCTCGGCAACAAGGATGTCCACCCGCACGCGATGGACCCGCTCAACATCCCGGGCTGCACTTACTGCCACCCGCAGGTCGCTTCGGTTGGCCTGACCGAAGCCAAAGCGAAAGAAGCCGGGCACGAAGTGCGGGTCGGCAAATTCCCTGCGATCGGCAATGGCAAGGCGATCGCGCTGGGCGAGGTCGAGGGGTTCATCAAGACGGTGTTCGATGCCACCACCGGCGAATTGCTCGGCGCGCACATGATCGGCGCGGAAGTCACCGAATTGATCCAGGGCTACACCATCGGCAAGACCGCCGAACTGGTCGAAACCGACTTCATGCAGACCGTCTTCCCGCACCCTACGCTGAGCGAAATGATGCACGAGAGCGTGCTGGCGGCCTATGGCAAGGCGATTCACATTTGAGCGAAGGGCATAATAACCGAACCCTGTGGATCGCCTTCGCCGCGAACCTGGGGATTGCCGCGTCCAAGTTCGTCGCCGCGGCCTTCACCGGATCGTCGGCAATGCTGACCGAAGGCGTTCATTCGGTGGTCGATTCGACCAACCAATTGCTGCTGCTGTGGGGGCGCAAGGCGGCGCGGCGGCCGGCCGATGCGACGCATCCGCTGGGCCACGGTCGCGAGCTGTATTTCTGGAGCTTCGTGGTCGCGGTGATGGTGTTCGCGGTCGGTGCGGGGGTGTCGATTTACGAAGGCGTGTTGCATATTTCGAACCCCGAACCGGCGGTGTCGCCGATTGTCGCTTATGTGGTTCTCGCCTTCGCCTTCCTGCTCGAGGGCGGATCGACCTGGACCGCGTTTATCGAGTTCAAGCAGGCGAAGGGGCCGCTGGGCTGGATTGAAGCGGTCAAGAGGTCGAAGGATCCGCCGGGTTTCATCGTGCTGCTGGAGAATGGAGCGGCAATGTTCGGCATCGTCATCGCCGCGGTCGGGCTGGGCCTGTCGCAAGTGACCGGCGATCCCCGATGGGACGGTGCGGCATCGGTGGTGATCGGCGCGATCCTCGGCTTCACCGCCTGGATCCTGGCGGTCGAAAGCAAGCAATTGCTGATCGGCGAATCTGCCGACATCGAGATCGTCAACGGCCTCAAGCAAATGATCGAGTGCCGCCGCGGCGTGACCGGGGTCGGCGATGTGCTCACCGTCCACAGCTCGCCCGACCAGATCACGGTCATGGTGTCGGTCGATTTCGACGACAGCATCAGCGCGGGCGAGGTCGAGAAACTGGTCCATTCGATCGAAGTCGACGCCGCCGACCGCTGGCCGATGGTCCGCCGAATGTTCATCCGCCCGCAAAGCGGGGCAGGGGACCTGCCGCCGGGATCGAGCATGAACCAACTCGCCCGTCCGCAGTTCAGTCGGTGACGCGACAGAGGAGCAGGCAATGCACGGTTATCATGACGACATCGAACAGCAGACCAAGGGCAATGCGGATTTCCGCCGGGTGCTGTACACCGGCAAGCATCTGCAACTGGTGCTGATGGCGCTCAAGCCGGGCGAGGAAATCGGCGCCGAGGTCCACCCCGACAACGACCAGTTCTTCCGCGTCGATTCAGGTAGCGGCGTGGTCACCATCGACGGCAAGGACAGCAAGATCAGCGACGGTTTCGCGGTCGTCGTCCCCGCCGGCGCGCGGCACAACATCAAGAATGACGGCACCGAGCCATTGAAGCTCTACACCCTCTACGGCCCGCCCGACCACAAGGACAAGACGGTCCACAAGACCAAGGCCGACGCCGAGGCGAACCATGACGCCGACGAATGGGATGGCGGGACGACGGAGTAGGGGCGCGAAGAGGGTAGGTGGCGTAAGTCGGCACCCATCTGGAAAAGCGCGGCTAGAGGCGCTCACTTGCGGTTCCTGATGTCTGCTTTCGACCCATTGTGGCCATTAGGCCGAGTCCGAAAACCGATTTTAAATCATCCGGCAGAAAAGGGGTGGTGCCTGTTCGTTGCAAACATCGGGCTTAGTTCGCGCGGTTTTCCAATAATTCATGAGACCTAACCTCGCCGCCACCGCCGGGAAGCCTGGATCGCTTAACGTGCCGCGCATGGACGGATACCAGAATAACGACGGCCCGGGATACTCCGTGGCTGCTATCCGGGACGCCACCAGAAACGCATCATGGTCGGCGCCCAGATGCCCGAGCAGCAGCGCGACGTCCGCCCGTTGTTGGTCTTGAGGTAGCGCAAGCAGGGCCTTGACGGCTTGGGCCTTCGCTCCGGATTCGCGTGTTGCCGCGGCGCGAAACCCTGCAAGCAGCGCCGTGCGCTGCGCTGGCGATATCGGGAGTTAAGGATCGATGAGTACCTTGATGTCACCGATCGCTGCTGCCTTCGATTGCGCGATTCCGCTCGCAAAATCTGAACTGGGCGCAAGTTGAATGGCGGCATCGAAATAGGTCTTCGATTCCTCGGGCTTGCCCGAGGCAATCAACGCATAGGCCAGCGTTAGCGGCGTGTACACGTAAAGGGCGAGCATATCATTGGCCTGGCGCAATTGCCCGACCGCTTCGCTTAGCCGACCGACGCTGGCAAGCATCCAACCATATTGATGATACTCGCACCCGCAATCGAGCCGCCGGGCCGCGACGGCGCGCTTCAACAGATTTTCCCGGCCGATCCAGTCCTGCCGACCGATCAACATCGATTTGATGTACAACGCCTCGCTGTTCTTGCTGTCGATCGCTATTGCCCGGTCGGCTGCTTGACGCCCGCTTGCGCGTGCTTCCTCGGCGAGGCGGTCACTGTCCGCACTGAGGGCAACTTTCCAGTAGGCGCCGGCGACCCCCGCCCAACCCCAAGAGAAATCCGGAACGGCGGCAACCACCCGCTGCGCGGGAATGAGCGCTTTTCTACCCTCTCCCAACTGGGGATCCCAATGCCCTTCGCAGAATTGCATATAATCCTTGAGCACGTTGTCAGGCAGTGGTTTGCGATAGGTCGATGCCCCGAACAAGCCGCAGCGCACTACATTGCCGGCGTCCACGGCGATATGGCGCGGTACCTTCGCGACCTCATTGCCGTCATAGTCGAAATTGTCGGACCACAACGTCGAGCCGGAGCGCTCGTTGGTCAGGTTCGTGATCACGCGGATAGAGTTACCCTCACGCCGGATTGTCCCGCCCAGCGCATAAGCCGGCGCCTCGCCAGGGGTCGGGGCCAATGCCGTCGAAACGCCGACCGCGCCGTCGGCATTAAACGCGGCCGCAATCTCGGCATCAACCGTATCGCGAATAGTTGACGGCAAATCCGGGGATAAGAGTTTGAACCCGGCTAGGCGCACTGTCATGCTGTGCGTCGCCGCCGGGCGTTGAATACCCCACCACGCGCCGGCCGCAATCACCAGTAGAAGCCCGCCGGCGGCGGCAGCGATTCCCAGCCGACCCCGCGAGTAGAAATCCGAGTGGCGGTGAACGGGAGTAGCAGCCGTCGCGCCTACGGGCTCCGCACCTGGTAGCTGCGCGATGCGACTGACCAGTGAATCGATCGCCCGGTCCCATCCGTCGAAGGCGTCGATCCATTGGCGCGTTGAAAGCTCGTAGGCGAACGCGTCGCTCGCCTCGACGTCGTCGATCCTGAGCGCCATGACCGGAATGCGGAAGCGGCTGGCGAGCGAAAGCTCTTTCTTGATTTCGTCACTGTCGTTGGCTGCCCTTGAAAAAACGAGGACCAACGCTTGGGCTTTGCGGATCGATTGGACGATCGCTTCCTGGTAATTCTCTCCCGGCGCCACATCGCGGGAGGATATCCAGCAGGGGACGCCACGCCGCTCGATTGCCCTGCAGACTTTCAGGGCCGCGCTGCGATCCGCACTTGCATGACTGACGAACACCGGACGCGAGATTGGACTATCGTGGTCGCCAACTAGGTCCGGTTCGTTCACGACTCGCCCCCCCTGAAACAGAGCTGAAAAACATACGGAAATTTGAAGCGGAGGAGAAGCTCAATCCACGTGCGACTTTGTGTCCGCTTTCCACCCAAATCAGACGGTGGCACAATTAGAATTCTCTCGATTCCGCGCTGAGGAGTTGAACTCCGTAGCGGAGGGTTCAACACGAAGAGCCGCGGGAAAAATTTGCCCGCCGCGTCCGAATTAAAATTTTCCGCTTGAAGTTGACCCAACGTCAAGCGGTAGAGCAGCTTTCATGGATCAGCCACTCGACATTCGCGAGGTCGTTCGCCTCACAGGGCTAACCAGCCGCGCGCTCAGGTTTTACGAGGCGCGCGGTTTGGTGGCGCCGTTACGGACCTACTCCGGGCGGCGGCTGTACGGGCCGGGCGAGCTCGAGCGGATCAACCAGATCGTGGCGTTGAAGCGCGCCGGACTGACGCTGGCGCAGATCGGTGTGCTGAGCCAAGGCCGCAAGCTCGACCTGGGCGCGCTGATCGACGCGCAGCTGGCCGCGCTGGACGAGAAACGCACTGAATTGGAGGAGGCGCGACGCCTGCTCCTGACCGTCAAGTCACGCATCGACCGCGGCGAGCCCGTCGATGCAGCGACCTTCTGCTCGCTCATTTCAACCGAGGAGCTGACGATGACCAAGGATCAATGGGATAAAGTGACCGACCGTTATTTCACGCCCGACCAGAAAGCGGAATTTGCGGAGCGGATGAAGGATGTGCCGCCCGGCTTCGACCAGGACAAATATAATGCGCAATGGGCCGACCTGAGCAAGCGCGTCGCGGCCGCGATCCCGCTCGGGCCGACGAGCCCGGAGGCGCTGGCGTTGTTCGACGAGTGGCAGTTATTATTGAAGCCATTCACCCAGGTCGCGTCGCCGGCGATGATGTCGGGCGTGACCAATTTCTACGAGAAAATGGGCGAATGGCAGGGTGACATGCCAGGGGCACCGTTCAGCGCCGAGGTGTTCAAGTTCATCCAGGAGATTGGACGACAGCGAACGGCAGCGGATTGAGCCGCGCGGACGCCGACCGCGCCGGGATCTTGGCCAGCCCGGCCAGGAAGCGGTCGGTGCAAATGTCCCAACCATAGTGACTGGCTTCGGCGCTGCAGGCGGCACCATCCGCCTGCAGCGCCGCGCCGATCGCTTGCTCAAGGTCGTCCGACAGCGCGCCGATCGGACGGCCGCCGCCATGCATCCCGCAATTGTCGTGGCCGAGGATGTCGATCGGACCCGCGACCGGGAAAGCGGCAATCGGCAACCCGGCGGCGAGCGCCTCAATATTGACCAGTCCGAACGTGTCGGTCCGGCTCGGGAAGACGAACAGGTCGGCGGCGGCATAAGCCGAGGCCAGTTCAGCACCATGCAAGGCGCCTAGGAACAGAATCTCGGGATAGCGCTGCCGAAGCGCGTCGAGCGCGGGTCCGTCGCCGACCACGACCTTGGTGCCGTCGGCGCGGCAGGCGAGGAAGGCGTCGAGGTTCTTCTCGACCGCGACCCGGCCGACGTTGAGCAGGATCGGGCGCGGTAAATCCGCCATCGCGGGGTGCGGCGCGGCACCGGGCTGGAACAGGTCGAGGTCGACGCCGAGTGGCCAAAGATGGACCGGACGAATGCGACGCATTTCAAGCTCGTCGCCGAGCGCGGACGTCACGACGAACGTTCGCTCGGCGCGGCCGTGGAAGCGGCGCATGACCGGCCAGATCCAGTCGGCGGGAATCCCGGTGCGGACCGACACATAATCGGGGAAGCGAGTGTGGAACGAGGTGGTGAAAGGCTGCTTGCGGCGCAGGCACCATCGCCGTGCCGCCCAACCGAGCGGACCCTCGGTGGCGATGTGGACCGCGCTCGGGCACAGGGCATCGAGCCGCCGCGCGACTTTCCCGGCGCACCCGATCGCCAGCCGGATTTCGGGGTAGGTGGGGCAGGGGATCGTGCGGAACTGGTCGGGGGCGATCACCTCGACCGCAATCGCGCGCGCGCGGATGGCATCGACCGTGGTGCTGAGCGACCGGACGACGCCGTTCACTTGCGGGTGCCAGGCATCGGTGACGATAGCGATCGTCATGCCGGCAGACGCTCCTTGCGACTGGCCAGCCGCTGGTCGCGAATGCGCTTGGCCCAGTCGAGGATTTCGATCCGGCCGTCGAAGTGCTCGACCAAAGCGGTGCAGCTTTCGACCCAGTCGCCGTCATTATAATAGGTGACATCGCCAATTTGGCGGATTTCGGCGGTGTGGATATGGCCGCACACCACCCCGTCCGCGCCGCGCTCGCTCGCGGCGTGAGCGACCGCAGCCTCGAAGCTGCAGACATATTGGACCGCGTTCTTGACCTTCTTCTTGAGGTGCGACGACAGCGACCAATACGGCAATCCCAACAGCTTGCGTACGGCGTTCACCACTTGGTTCAGTTTTAGTAGCAGCGTGTAGGCATGGTCGCCGAGGAACGCGAGCCAGCGCGCGTACAGCACGACCCCGTCGAATTGATCCCCATGGATGACCAGCAGGTCGCGACCGTCCGCCGTGCGATGGATGATGTCGTCGACGACTTCGACTCCGCCGAAGTTGAGGCCGGTAAAGTCGCGCAGCGCCTCGTCATGGTTGCCCGGCACATAGACCACCCGCGTGCCATGCTTGGCCTTCTTGAGGATGCACCGCACCACGTCGTTGTGGCGGGTTGGCCAGTACCAGCCCTTGCGCAACTGCCAGCCGTCGATGATGTCGCCGACGAGGTAGAGGGTCTCGCACTCGGTCGACTTGAGAAAGTCGAGGAGCAATTCGGCGTTGCAGCCGGGCGTACCGAGATGGACGTCGGAAATCCAAACCGTGCGCAGCGCGAGGCAAGGCTTGGCGGGATCGAAATGGCTCGGCTCGACGATCCAGTCGGGCAGCTTCGCCTGCTGCTCGACGATGGCCTCGAGCATGGCTGTGCTGTTTGCTTGGTTCCTGGCCACCCCCACCTCCCGCTTTATCTGGGGCGGAGGTAGCGGTCACATGAGTCTAGTCGACGACAGTAAGTTGAATGTGATGAGTCAGCCGGCAAGTGTCCCTTGCATGGGACCTTCGCCGGACCGCCTAGATGATGTCGTGATAATGGTATTTGTGGTATTTTGAGCCGATTTTAGTGGTGGAGAGAGCAGCACCCTGCCCCTCCGCATGGGCGTCGGCCATGAACCATTGGCGAATGCCGAGGCCGACCGCACCGATTGGAAGGCCGATGCCGAAGCCGCCGTTCGGGAAGCCCATTACATATTCGAAGATCAGCCCGCCGATGCCGAAACCCAGCAACCAGAAATGGAACTTGATCATTACGCCGCCCTCTCCACGATATCGGGGGTGGTTATGGGGCGGACTGCCTAACGAACTGTGAAGCCCGCAACCGATCAAGCGCTGGCGATCATCGCCGCCGCCCGGTTGACCTTCCGGCGGTTCCTCCGTATTGGGCCGCCTGTCCGCGGGGCTGTCGATTCTCATCGCACCCCGAGGGACAAGAGCTGAACATTGCTCGACAACGTGAAGGCCGGTGACCGCAAGGCTCGCCGGAATTCGCGCTTTCGCCTGTTTAGGGCGATCGCGGGCAACAGTAACCGTCAGGGACTTCCTGACAACGAAAGGTGAAGGCTTCATGCCGACGATTAACCAGCTGGTCCGCAAGGGCCGCGACCCGCAGAAGGCCAAGTCCAAGGTCCCTGCGATGGAACAGAATCCGCAGAAGCGCGGCGTTTGCACGCGCGTCTATACCACGACCCCGAAGAAGCCGAACTCGGCGCTGCGCAAGGTTGCGAAGGTTCGCCTGACCAACAGCCGCGAAGTGATCAGCTACATCCCGGGCGAGGGCCACAACCTGCAGGAGCATAGCGTTGTGCTGATCCGCGGCGGCCGTGTGCGCGACCTTCCCGGTGTGCGGTATCACGTGCTTCGCGGGGTGCTCGACACGCAGGGTGTCAAGGACCGTCGTCAGTCGCGCTCGAAGTACGGCGCCAAGCGCCCGAAATAAGCTGGTATCGTCGGCCGCACCGCGTTGAACCGCTGGTGCGCCGCTCAAGATAAGGATTTCACTATGTCCCGTCGTCGTCGCCCAGAAAAGCGCATCATCCTTCCCGATCCCAAATTCGGGGACATGACGCTGTCGAAGTTCATGAACAGCGTCATGCTCGATGGCAAGAAGTCGGTTGCCGAGAGCATTGTCTACACCGCGCTCGAAACCGTCGAGGCCCGCCTCAAGAAAGACCCGATCGGGGTGTTCCATGAGGCATTGGTCAACATCAAGCCGGGTATCGAAGTGCGCAGCCGCCGCGTTGGTGGTGCGACCTATCAGGTGCCGGTCGAAGTCCGCGACGTCCGTGCCCAGGCGCTGGCGATCCGCTGGCTGATCACCGCCGCCCGCGCACGCAGCGAAAAGACCATGGCCGGCCGCTTGTCGGGTGAGCTGATGGATGCCTCGCAGAACCGTGGCAACGCGGTCAAGAAGCGCGAAGATACGCACCGCATGGCCGAAGCCAACCGCGCCTTCTCGCATTACCGCTGGTAGTCACTATATCGGGGGCAACCGGTTCGCCGGTGCCCCCAAGCTTTCAAGGAACCTGTCATGGCCCGCAGCCATCCGCTCGACCGTTATCGCAATATTGGCATCATGGCGCACATCGACGCCGGCAAGACGACGACGACCGAGCGCATCCTCTATTACACCGGCAAATCCTACAAGATCGGCGAAGTGCATGAAGGCACCGCGACGATGGACTGGATGGAGCAGGAGCAAGAGCGCGGGATCACCATCACCAGCGCCGCGACGACCTGTTTCTGGTCGGGCGAAGAGGGCAACGGCCCCGAGCATCGGATCAACATCATCGACACCCCGGGCCACGTCGACTTCACGATTGAAGTCGAGCGTTCGCTGCGCGTGCTCGATGGCGCGGTCGCGTGCTTCGACGGCGTTGCCGGGGTCGAGCCGCAGTCCGAGACGGTGTGGCGCCAGGCCGAGAAATATCACGTGCCGCGGATGTGCTTCATCAACAAGCTCGACCGTACCGGCGCCAATTTCGAAATGTGCGTCGAGATGATCAAGGATCGCCTCGGTGCACGTCCAGCGGTGCTGTATCTTCCGATCGGGATCGAAGGCGGGTTCAAGGGCCTGGTCGACCTGGTCGAGGATCGCGCGATCATCTGGCTCGAAGAAAGCCTCGGCGCGAAGTTCGAATATCAGGAGATCCCCGACGATCTGAAGGCAGCGGCGGCAACTGCCCGCACCGATTTGATCGAGATGGCGGTCGAGCAAGACGACGACATCATGGAAGCCTATCTCGGCGGGCAGGAGCCCGACGTGAAGACTCTGAAGGCGCTGATCCGCAAGGGCACGCTCAACTTCTCGTTCGTTCCCGTGCTGTGCGGCTCGGCGTTCAAGAACAAGGGCGTCCAGCCGTTGCTCGACGGCGTGATCGACTATCTTCCGTCGCCGCTCGACATTCCGTCGGTCGAAGGGCTCAAAATGGATGGCGAAACCACCGACAGCCGCGCCCCGGCCGACGACGCGCCGTTCTCGGCATTAGCGTTCAAGATCATGAACGACCCGTTCGTCGGGACGTTGACGTTCGCGCGCATTTACTCGGGGACACTCGAGACTGCATCGCAGGTGATGAACAGCGTCAAGGACAAGAAGGAAAAGGTTGGCCGCATGCTGCTGATGCATGCCAACGACCGCGAGGACATCCAGATCGCCTACGCCGGTGACATCGTCGCTCTGGCGGGCCTCAAGGACACCACCACGGGTGATACTTTGTGCGCCATCAACGCGCCGATCATCCTCGAGCGGATGGAGTTTCCGGACCCCGTCATCGAGGTTGCGGTGGAGCCCAAGACCAAGGCCGACCAGGAAAAGATGGGCATCGCGCTCAATCGCCTGGCGCGCGAAGATCCGTCGTTCCGCGTTACCTCGGATCACGAATCGGGCCAGACCATCATCAAGGGCATGGGCGAGCTCCATCTCGAGATCCTGGTCGATCGCATGAAGCGTGAATTCAAGGTCGAGGCCAATGTCGGCGCGCCGCAAGTGGCGTATCGCGAATATCTCGCGAAGCCGATCGACCTGACCTACACCCACAAAAAGCAGTCGGGCGGCTCCGGCCAGTTCGCCGAAATCCGCATCTCGGTCACTCCGGGCGAGCGCGGTTCGGGCTTCATCTTCACCGATAACGTCAAGGGCGGTAACGTCCCCAAGGAATATATTCCGTCGGTCGAAAAGGGCATGCGCGAGACTGCCGAAACCGGATCGTTGATCGGCTTCCCGATCATCGACTTCGAGGTCGAGCTGACCGACGGCAAATATCATGACGTCGATTCGTCGGCGCTGGCGTTCGAAATCTGTGCCCGCGGCGCAATGCGCGAAGCGGCGCAGAAGGCGGGCATCAAATTGCTCGAGCCGATCATGAAGGTCGAAGTCGTTACCCCCGAGGATTATCTCGGCGACGTCATCGGCGATCTCAACAGCCGTCGCGGCCAGATCCAGGGCACCGACACGCGGGGCAATGCCCAGGCGATTGAGGCGATCGTGCCGCTGGCGAACATGTTCGGTTATGTGAACCAGCTGCGCTCGTTCACCCAGGGCCGGGCGCAATATTCGATGCAGTTCAGTCACTATGACGAAGTGCCGGCAAACGTCGCCGACGAAGTGAAGGCGAAGCTGGCGTAACCTTGTTTTTGTAGCTATGGGCGCGCTCGCACTATGGGCGAGCGCCCCGGTTTCCAACGTAGAAGAGGCAAAAATGGCGAAGGCAAAATTTGAGCGGAACAAGCCGCATTGCAACATCGGCACCATCGGTCACGTCGACCATGGCAAGACGTCGCTGACGGCGGCGATCACCAAGGTGCTGGCCGAAACAACTGGCGGCGTTGCCGTTGACTTCGCCAACATCGACAAGGCGCCGGAAGAGCGCGAGCGCGGAATCACGATTTCGACCGCACACGTCGAATATGAGACCGCAGCGCGTCACTACGCGCACGTCGATTGCCCGGGCCACGCCGATTATGTGAAGAACATGATCACCGGCGCGGCGCAGATGGATGGCGCGATCCTGGTCGTTTCGGCGACCGACGGTCCGATGCCGCAGACCAAGGAGCACATCCTGCTCGCCAAGCAGGTCGGTGTTCCGTCGATGGTCGTATTCATGAACAAGGTTGATCTGGTCGACGACGAGGAAATCCTCGAGCTGGTCGAGATGGAAATCCGCGAGGAACTGTCGAAGCGCGACTATGACGGCGACAACATTCCGATCATCCGCGGTTCGGCGACGGCGGCCCTCAACGGCACCAAGCCCGAAATCGGTTCGGAAGCGATCCTCAAGCTGATGGCCGCTGTCGACGAGTATATCCCGCAGCCGACCCGTCCGCTCGACAAGCCGTTCCTGATGCCGATCGAGGACGTGTTCTCGATCTCGGGTCGTGGCACCGTCGTAACCGGCCGCGTCGAGACCGGCATCGTCAAGGTTGGCGAAGAAGTCGAGATCGTCGGGATCAAGGATACCCAGAAGACCGTCGTCACCGGCGTCGAAATGTTCCGCAAGCTGCTCGATCAGGGCCAGGCTGGCGACAACATCGGCGCGCTGATCCGCGGCGTGGGGCGTGAAGCCGTCGAGCGCGGTCAGGTTCTCTGCAAGCCGGGCTCGATCAAGCCGCACACCGACTTCTCGGCGGAAATCTACGTCCTGTCGAAGGACGAGGGCGGCCGTCACACGCCGTTCTTCGCCAATTACCGTCCGCAATTCTACTTCCGCACGACCGACGTGACGGGCGAAGTGGTGTTGCCGGAAGGTACCGAGATGGTGATGCCGGGCGACAACGTCACGCTTGAAGTCAAGCTGATCGCTCCGATCGCGATGGATCCGGGCCTGCGCTTCGCCATTCGCGAAGGCGGCCGTACGGTCGGCGCAGGGGTTGTCGGTTCGATCTCGAAGTAATATAGGGCTGGCGCTCGGGTGATTCCCTGACGGGATAGTCCGAGCGCCTACTCCAGTTTTTATCGGGTAAGGCGGCGTATAGGCCCTCGGGTCCAATCGCGCCGCTGATCCCGTTTTTTTGTTGCCCCAACCACGGCGTGCCGGGGGGACGGGTTTGGCTCTTTCGCATCGGTAGTGGACATGGAAACGCAGAATATCCGGATTCGCCTCAAGGCGTTCGATCATCGAGTGCTCGACCAGGCAACTGGCGACATCGCCGATACGGCGCGCCGCACGGGTGCTCTCATTCGCGGTCCCATCCCATTGCCGACGCGGATCGAGAAGTTCACCGTCAACCGCTCGCCGCACGTCGACAAGAAGTCGCGCGAGCAGTTCGAGGTGCGCACTTACAAGCGTTTGCTGGACATCGTTCAGCCCACGCCGCAGACGGTCGATGCGCTGATGAAGCTCGATCTCGCCGCGGGTGTGGACGTGGAGATTAAACTGGCCTAAGGGCCTGACCACGGCAGTCGAATCGCTCCCCGGAGTGATCCTGTCGTGACTACAGACAAGGGATACCGCGGAGGTCCTTCTGGACATCCGGCCTGCGTCCCCCGCATCCCGCCCTCACCGGCGGGAATAGCCCAGCGGGGCGCGCATTACATTTTGGGCGGCATGGGTTTTCCATCTTCATTGATGGGAACCCGCATGCCCGCGAGCCAATCACGGTTCGTGGGCCTCTGTTGAGGAGCATTGATCATGCGCACTGGCGTGATCGCGAAGAAAATGGGGATGACCCGCTTGTTCCAGGCTGACGGTCGGCATGTGCCGGTTACCGTCCTGCAACTGGAAAATGTGCAGGTCGTTGCTATTCGCGAAAAAAATCGGGACGGATATACCGCGGTCGCGCTTGGCGCTGGCACGGCGAAGGCGAAGAATGTCGCCAAGCCGCAACGCGGTGCATTCGGCAAGGCCAAGGTCGAGCCGAAAGCCAAGATCGTCGAATTCCGCGTCGATGAAGATGCGCTGCTCGAAGTGGGCGCGACTATCTCCGCCGATCATTTCATTGCCGGCCAGCTGGTCGATATCCAGGGTGTTACCCAGGGTAAGGGCTTCCAGGGCGGCATGAAGCGCTGGGGCTTCGGCGGCATGCGCGCCACCCACGGCGTCTCGGTCTCTCACCGTGCGCTCGGTTCGACCGGGCAGCGTCAGGATCCGGGCAAGGTCTTCAAGAACAAGAAGATGGCCGGCCACATGGGCGCCAAGAACCGGACCCAGCAGAACCTCGAGATCGTCCGCACCGACGCGGCTCGTGGCCTCATCTTCGTCAAGGGCTCGGTGCCCGGATCGAAGGGCGGCTGGCTCAAGGTGTGGGATGCGATCAAGCTGCCGATGAACGAGAACGCGCCTTACCCAGCCGGTCTGTTTGATACGAAGGCCAAGACTGACGATGCCGATCATGCGCCTGCGGGCCTGGTCGACGACGGCGCGGTCCACGAAATTCCGGCGCTGCCCGGTGACGACGAAGTCGCCGCCATCGCCGCCCAGCAGGAAGCTGGCATGGTCGAGGCGGAAGCCGCTGACGCCGCTGCCGAAGCCGCTGCTGCCGACAACAATGATGCCGCGGACGGCCAGGGCGACGCCCCGGCTGCCGACGACAGCAAGGAAGGCTAAGCCATGAAGGTCAAGGTTCAGACCCTCGATGCCAAGGCTGGCGGCGATATCCAGCTCGACGATGCCGTATTCGGCGTCGAGCCGCGCGCCGACATCCTCCATCGCGTGGTGACATGGCAGCTCGCCAATCGCCGCGGCCTCGCCCGCGGCGCTCGTGAGCGCTCGGACGTCGCTCGCACTGGCAAGAAGTTCGGTCGCCAAAAGGGCGGTGGTACAGCTCGTCATGGCGATCGCCGCGCCCCGATCTTCATCGGCGGCGGCAAGGCTCACGGTCCGCGTGTTCGCATGTTCACGCTCGGCCTCAACAAAAAGGTTCGCGCGCTCGGCCTAAAGATGGCGCTATCGTCAAAGGCGATGGGCGGCAATCTGATGATCGTCGACAATCTCGACATGGGCGAGGGTGCCAAGACCCAGGCGTTGCAGGCCAAGATCGGCAAGCTCGGCTTCGGCAAGACGGTCCTTGTGATGGACGGCGATGCGCTCAACATCGGTTTCGCCCGCGCCTCGTCGAACCTGCATGGCATCAACCTGCTCCCGGCCGTCGGTGCCAATGTCTATGACATCATGCGCCACGAGACTTTGGTCCTGACCCGCGCCGCGGTCGAAAAACTGGAGGCCCGGTTCAATGGCTAAGAAGCCCGCAGCAAAGGCGGTCGATATCCGCCATTACGATGTGGTCCTGGCACCGCACATCACCGAAAAGTCGACCATGTTGTCGGAATATAATGCGGTGGTGTTCAAGGTAGCCGGTGGTGCGTCGAAGCCCGAGATCAAGGCTGCCGTGGAAGCGCTGTTCAATGTCAGCGTGACCAACGTCAACACCATGGTCACCAAGGGCAAGACCAAGAAATGGAAGGGCACGCCTTACAAGCGGTCCGACGTCAAGAAGGCTATCGTGACTTTGGCTGAGGGCCAGACGATCGATATCACGAGCGGAATCTAAGCCATGGCATTGAAAGCATATAAGCCGACATCGCCGGCACGCCGCGGGCTCATCCTGGTCGACAAGTCGTCGCTGTGGAAGGGCAAGCCGGTCAAGGCGTTGACCGAAGGCAAGCGCAAGACCGGTGGCCGCAACAACAAGGGCCATGTGACCAGCCGCGGGATCGCGGGCGGGCACAAGCAGAAGTACCGGATCATCGACTTCAAGCGTCGTACCTGGGATACTGCTGCGACGGTCGAGCGGATCGAATATGATCCCAACCGTTCGGCGTTTATCGCGCTGATCAATTATGAAGGCGGCGAGCAGGCCTATATCCTCGCTCCGCAGCGTCTCGCGCCGGGTGACAGCGTCGTCGCCGGCAAGAAGGTTGACGTGAAGCCGGGTAACGCGATGGAAGTCGGCCAGATGCCGGTCGGTACCATCGTCCACAATGTCGAGCTAAAGCCCGGCAAGGGCGGCCAGATCGCCCGCGCCGCCGGCACCTATGTGCAGGTCGTCGGCCGCGACAAGGGGATGGTCATCGTCCGCTTGAACTCGGGCGAGCAGCGCTACATCCGCTCGGATTGCATGGCGACCGTCGGTGCAGTCTCGAACCCCGACAATGGCAATCAGACGCTGGCCAAGGCCGGTCGCAGCCGCTGGCTCGGCCGTCGCCCGCTGACCCGCGGTGTCGCCAAGAACCCGGTCGACCATCCGCACGGCGGCGGTGAAGGCCGGACCTCGGGCGGTCGTCATCCGGTTACCCCGTGGGGCAAGCCGACCAAGGGTGCCCGCACCCGTCACAACAAGTCGACCGACAAATTGATCATCCGGTCACGCCACGCGAGGAAGAAGTAATGGCTCGCTCCATCTGGAAAGGCCCGTTCGTCGAGCTTTCGCTCCTGAAAAAGGCGGAAGCGGCGCAGGAAGCTACCAAGCGTTCGCCGATCAAGACCTGGTCGCGTCGCTCAACCATCCTGCCGCAGTTCGTCGGACTGACCTTCAACGTCTACAACGGCCGCAAGTTCGTGCCGGTGTCGGTCAACGAAGACATGGTCGGAATGAAGCTTGGCGAGTTCGCTCCCACGCGCTTCTTCCCGGGCCACACGTCGGACAAGAAGGGTAAGCGCTGATGTCCAAGCAATCAGCCCCGCGCCGCGTTGGCGACAAGGAAGCGCTCGCGGTTGGCAACACCATCCGAGGGTCGGCGCAGAAGCTCAACCTGGTTGCGCAGCTGATCCGCGGCCGCAAGGTTGGTGACGCGCTCAACATCCTGAAGTTCAGCACCAAGGGAATGGCCGAGCCGGTGTACAAGGTGCTCGCTTCGGCGATTGCCAATGCCGAGAACAACCATAACCTGGATGTCGACAGCCTGGTCGTTGCGGAAGCATCGGTCGGCAAGTCGATCTCGTTGAAGCGTTTCGCCACCCGCGCTCGCGGCAAGTCGACCCGCATCGTCAAGCCATTCAGCCGAATTCGCGTCGTCGTGCGTGAGCAGGAAGAAGCATAATGGGTAACAAATCCTCAGCGATCGGCCTCCGGCTGCAGATCAACCGTACTTGGGACAGCCGCTGGTTCGCGGAAGGCCAGGATTATGGCCGCCTGCTGCTCGAAGACCTCAAGATGCGCAAATACATCATGGACACGCTGCCTCAGGCCGCAATCTCCAAGGTTGTCATCGAGCGCCCGGCCAAGCTGTGCCGCGTGTCGATCTATGCCGCCCGCCCGGGTGTCATCATCGGCAAGAAGGGCACCGACATCGAAAAGCTCAAGCAGGCACTTGGCAAGATGACGGCCAGCGAGGTCAGCCTCAACATCGTCGAAATCCGCAAGCCGGAAGTAGATGCGCGCCTCGTTGCGCAGGGCATTTGCGACCAGCTCGAGCGTCGTATCGCGTTCCGCCGTGCAATGAAGCGTGCGGTCCAGTCGGCAATGCGCCTCGGCGCCGAGGGCATCCGCATCAACTGCGGCGGTCGTCTCGGTGGCGCGGAAATCGCCCGCTCGGAATGGTATCGCGAAGGTCGCGTTCCGCTGCACACGCTGCGCGGCAACGTCGATTATGCCGAAGCCCAGGCGCACACCGCTTATGGCGTGTGCGGGGTCAAGGTGTGGGTCTTCAAGGGCGAGATTCTCGGCCATGACCCGATGGCGCAAGATCGCATCATGATGGAATCGCAGACCTCGGGCGTCCGCCCGATGCGCGATGACCGTCGCTAAGGGATAGTCAGATGCTGCAACCCAAACGCACCAAGTTCCGCAAGGCCTTCAAGGGCCGGATTCACGGCAACGCCAAGGGCGGGACCGAATTGAACTTCGGCGCCTACGGCCTGAAGGCAATGGAACCCGACCGGATCACTGCTCGCCAGATCGAGGCTGCCCGCCGCGCGATCACGCGTCACATCAAGCGCGCCGGTCGCTTGTGGATCCGCATCTTCCCGGATGTTCCGGTGAGCTCGAAGCCTGCTGAAGTCCGCATGGGCAAGGGCAAGGGTTCGCCTGAGTTCTGGGTTGCGCGGGTCAAGCCGGGCCGCATCCTGTTCGAGCTCGACGGTGTTCCCGGACCGCTGGCGAAGGTCGCTTTCGAGCGCGCCGCCGAGAAATTGCCGATCCGGGTCAAGGTCGTGGCTCGCCTCGGCGAGAGCCTGGTTGAGAAGGATTAATCATGGCCAAGACAGACGATTTCAAGGTCAAGACCGATGACCAGCTGGCGAGTGATCTGGCCGAGCTGAAGCGCGAGCAGTTCAACCTGCGCTTCCAGTCGGCGACCAACCAGCTTGAAAAGCCGAGCCGGGTGCGCGTTGTTCGCCGCACCATCGCCCGCATCAAGACGCAGCAGACCGCCCGCACGGCGACTGCCGACCAGAACGCCAAGCCCGCGCCCGCCGCGGCCAAGGCGTAAGGAGTATTTGAATGCCCAAGCGCGTCCTCAGCGGCACTATCGTGTCGGACAAGCCTGACAAGACCGTGGTGGTCCGTGTCGAACGCCGGGTGAAGCACCCGCTGTACGGCAAGATCATCCGGCTTTCGAAAAAGTATCACGCGCATGACGAAGGCAATGCCTATCGCGCGGGTGAGCAGGTGCGCATCGAGGAGTGCGCGCCGATTTCGAAGCAGAAGAATTGGACGGTTCTCGACCGCATCGGCGCCGCTCGCGCGGCCGATGTCGAGGCCCCGGCCGCCAAGAAGGCGTCGGTCGTCACGAAGAAGTCAAAGCCGGTGAAGTCGCCGGCCAAGAAGGCAGCCGCCAAGAAGCCCGCAGCGACCAAGGCCAAGCCGGCCAAGGCCGACGCGGCACCGGCCGCCTGAAGCGTAAATTTGAAAGGGTAAGGGTCGAACCATGATCCAGATGCAGTCCAACCTTGAGGTTGCCGACAATAGCGGTGCAAAGCGCGTTCAGTGCATCAAGGTGCTTGGCGGGTCCAAGCGCCGTGTTGCCGGCGTTGGCGACATCATTGTCGTCAGCGTCAAGGAAGCCGCACCGCGCGGCAAGGTCAAGAAGGGCGACGTTCACCGCGCGGTGATCGTTCGTACCGCCAAGGACATTCGCCGTCCCGACGGTTCGGTGATCCGGTTCGACACCAACGCCGCGGTGCTGGTCAACAAGAATGAGGAGCCGATCGGCACTCGTATCTTTGGCCCGGTGGTTCGTGAACTTCGTGCGCGCAAGCACATGAAGATCATCAGCCTTGCGCCGGAGGTGCTGTAACATGGCAACGCAGAAGATCCGCAAGGGCGATACCGTGGTGATCCTGTCCGGCAAGGACAAGGGCCGCACCGGCGAAGTCACCAAGTCGATGCCCAAGGACGGCAAGGTCGTCGTTTCGGGCGTCAACGTCGCCATCCGCCATCGCAAGCCGAACCAAGCCAACCCGCAAGGTGGCCTGGAGCGTCGTGAAGCGCCGATGCACGTATCCAAGGTCGCGGTTGCCGATCCCAAGTCGGGCAAGGCAACGCGCGTCCGTTTCGAAACCAGGGACGGCAAGAAGGTCCGCGTGGCCGCCAAGTCCGGGGAGTTGATCAATGGCTGAAGCCGAAACCAAGACTGAGACCAAGCCCAAGGCCGACAAGGCCAAGAGCGAAGCCAAGTCCGGCGCCGCCTACGTCCCGCGCATGCGCACGGACTATGACGAGCGCATCGCCAAGGCGATGACCGAGAAGTTCGGCTACAAGAATCGCATGGCGATTCCGCGGTTGGACAAGATCGTCATCAACATGGGCGTCGGCGAAGCGACCCAGGACAAGAAAAAGGTCGAGAAGGCCGCGGCCGAGATGGAGCTCATCTCTGGCCAGAAGCCGGTCATCACCAAGGCCAAGAAGTCGATCGCCCAGTTCAAGTTGCGCGAAGGCATGCCGATCGGTTGCAAGGTCACCTTGCGCCGCGAGCGGATGTACGAATTCGTCGACCGCCTGGTGACCATCGCTCTTCCCCGGGTCCGCGATTTCCGTGGCCTCAACCCGAAGTCGTTCGACGGCCGCGGCAATTACGCAATGGGTCTCAAGGAACAGATCGTGTTCACCGAGATCAACTATGACTCGATCGACGTCGTTCGGGGCATGGACATCATCATCACCACGACCGCGAACACGGACGAGGAAGCGCGCGAATTGCTGCGCCTCTTCAACTTCCCGTTCCCGGCCGACGAAACCGAGGCCCAGCAGGCCGCGTAAGCGGACCTGCGGCTCTTTAGGAGAGAACTTAAGTCATGGCGAAACTGAGTTCCGTGAACAAGAATGAGCGTCGCAAGAAGCTCGTCGCAAAGACTGCGTCGAAATATGCGAAGCTCAAGGCGACGGCGAATGACAAATCGGTGGATGACACCGAGCGTCTAATCGCGCGTCTCAAGATGGCCGAGTTGCCGCGCAACGGTAACCCGACCCGAATCCGCAACCGGTGCGAGCTGACTGGCCGCGCGCGTGGTTATTATCGCAAGTTCCGCCTGTCGCGGATCATGCTCCGGGAAATGGGCAATAAAGGCCTGATTCCCGGTCTCACCAAGTCGAGCTGGTAAGGGCCGCTGATGCCGATGACCGATCCCCTGGGTGATATGCTCACCCGCATTCGCAATGGCCAGCAGGCGCGCAAGGATAGTATCCTGACGCCGGCGTCGAAGCTGCGTTCCAACGTGTTGGACGTGCTTCAGCGTGAAGGCTATATCCGCGGCTATGCCGAAGAAGAGCTTGCCGGCCAGCGTGGCCTGCGCATCGAGCTCAAATATTTCGAAGGCCAGCCTGCGATCCAGCATGTCGCCCGAGTCTCGAAGCCCGGTCGCCGGGTCTATTCGGGATCGAGTGAACTGCCGCGCATCCGCAACGGCCTTGGAATCACCATTGTCTCGACGCCCCGCGGCGTTCTGTCCGACGCCGAAGCGCGCGACCAGAATGTCGGCGGCGAAGTGCTGGCGGAGGTGTTCTGATGTCGCGTATCGGTAAGAAACCAGTGGCGATGCCGTCGGGCGTCAGTGCCGAGGTCGAGGGCGCAACCCTCACCGTCAAGGGGCCCAAGGGCAGCCTGGCGATGGCGTTGCTCGACGATCTCGTCACCACCTCGATCGAGGATGGCCAGATCAGCATCAAGCCGGTCGCCGCCTCGCAGCGCTCGCGCGCTGCTTGGGGTCTCCAGCGGACCAACGTGCAGAACCTCGTCACGGGCGTGACTGAGGGCTTCACCAAGGTGCTCGAGATCAACGGCGTCGGTTACCGCGCACAAGCCCAGGGCAAGAACCTGAAGCTACAGCTCGGCTACAGCCACGACGTCAACTACGCCGTGCCGGAAGGTGTCGAGGTCAAGACCCCCGATGCCAACACGGTCGAGATCAGTGGCATTGACCGGCAAAAAGTCGGTCAGGTCGCCGCTGAGATCCGCCGCTGGCGTAAGCCTGAACCCTATAAGGGCAAGGGCATCAAATATCGCGGCGAGTATATTTTCCGCAAAGAAGGCAAGAAGAAGTAAGCCATGGCGAAACTCTCTCTCTTCGATCGGCGCCGTCAGCGCGTTCGCTCCACCCTCCGCGCTCGAAGCGCCGGCAAGCCGCGTCTGTCGGTTCACCGGTCCGGCCGTCACATCTATGCCCAGGTCATCGATGATGCCGCTGGCAAGACATTGGCGTCGGCTTCGACCCTCGACAAGGATCTCCGCGGCAAGACCAGCGCGACCAGCGCCGGTGCTGCCGAAGTCGGCAAGACCCTCGCCGAGCGCGCCAAGAAGGCCGGCGTTTCGTCGGTCGTCTTCGATCGCGGTGGCTTCCTGTTTCATGGCCGGGTGAAGGCCCTTGCCGATGCCGCCCGCGAAGGTGGATTGGAGTTCTAAATGGCTGACGAAAACGAAACCCCGCAGGTCGAAGACACTGCAGCCCCGGCGACCGCCGAAGCAGCGCCCGCCGCCGAAGCGCCTGCTGCTGTTGAAGCAGCACCTGCCGCCGAAGCGACTGCCGCTGTTGAAGCAGCACCTGCCGCCGAAGCGACTGCCGCTGTTGAAGCGCCCGCCGCCGAAGCGACTGCTGCTGTTGAAGCGCCCGCCGCCGAAGCGCCTGCTGCCGAGGCTCCGGCCGAAGCCGCACCCGCTCCTGCGGCCCAAGCTGCTGCTCCCGAATCCGCGCCCGAAGCGCCTGCCCAGCCCGACCGCGATGCGCGCGGTCCGCGTGGCGGCCGTGGTCGTGGTGGACCCGGTGGTGGCGGTCGCGACAATCGCGGCGGTGGCAATCGTGGACGACGCGACGACAAGCGCGGCGGCCGTGGCGGCACCGACGATGGCGGCGAAGAACTGATCGAGAAGCTCGTCCACATCAACCGCGTATCGAAGACCGTCAAGGGCGGTAAGCGCTTCGGTTTCGCGGCATTGGTCGTGGTTGGCGATGGCAAGGGCCGTTCTGGCTTTGGCCATGGCAAGGCACGCGAAGTGCCGGAGGCGATCTCCAAGGCAACTGCCGCAGCCAAGAAGGCGATGATCCGCGTTCCGCTGCGTGATGGCCGCACGCTGCATCACGATGGCAAGGGCCATTTCGGTGCTGGCAAGGTGACCGTCCGTTCGGCGCCGTCAGGGACCGGCATCATCGCCGGCGGCCCGATGCGCGCCGTGTTCGAAAGCCTTGGCGTGGCCGATGTGGTGACCAAGTCGGTCGGCACGTCGAACCCGTACAACATGATCCGGGCGACCTTCGAAGCGTTGAAGGAACAGACCAGCCCGCGGTCGGTCGCGCAGCGTCGCGGCAAGAAGGTCGCCGACCTGATGGGCCGCCGCAACGACGGCGCCTCGTCGCCTGAAGCCGTGGAGAGCTGATCTTGGCCAAGACTGAAACCAGGACCACTGTCACGATCCGGCAGACCGGCAGCCCGATCCGCCGCAAGTCGGATCAACGCGCCACTTTGTCGGGCCTGGGCCTCAACCGCATGGGCCGCGAGTCCACGCTGGAAGATACGCCTTCGGTTCGCGGGATGATCGCCAAGGTCGCCCATCTGACCGAGATCGTCGAAAAGTAACGCCGGTTCACCCTCTCCCTCGCGGGGGAGGGCGTCTGACGTATTGCGATACGACACGGGGCCGCCTAGAAGCGGCCCTTCGTTTTGACCGCCGAGTCATTCGTCCACAGACGAATGGCGCTAGCACCCGAAAGGATCAGGCACATGAAACTGAACGAAATTCGCGACAATGAAGGCGCCCACAAGAAGCGTATGCGCGTCGGCCGCGGCCCGGGTTCGGGCAAGGGCAAGACCGCCGGTCGCGGCCAGAAGGGCCAGAAGAGCCGTTCGGGCGTCTCGA
>ENA-OFCE01000333-OFCE01000333.1-metagenomes-genome-assembly--contig:-NODE-333-length-32328-cov-6.411397_pt1 | contig 32328 bp, 29 predicted proteins | sample MGYA00153388_OFCE01 | MGnify analysis MGYA00153388 | reverse complement strand
AATGGGGAGTATCGGTGGTCGCAGGACGCTGTTGCGTCCAGATGCAGGATTTATTGCTACCCTCTACCCTCTACCCCCTTCCCTCTACCCCCTTCCCCAAACTACCTTGTCTCGAAGCTAGTCTCGCTTTACCAGAGTTTGCCCAGTCTTGGAGGAATTGGATTTGGGATTGGGCGGTGACGGCGAGGGGGATCATTTGACTGGCTGATTCTAGAATATCATCAGTGGTGAAATCACGGTTTTGACTGAAGCCGATGTGCATGGCTTCAATGAGGGTTTGTTCGATTTCGGCACCTGAAAAGTCGGGTGTTTCGTATGCTAATCGATCGATGTCATACTGAGCGAGGTTATGGGGGCGGAGTTTGGTGAGATGGACGTTAAAAATGGCGCGGCGTTCGGCTCTAGTCGGCAATCCGACAAAGAAAATCTCATCAAATCTACCCTTACGGAGCATTTCGGCGGGGAGTGAGTCGATATTATTGGCTGTCGCGACAACGAAGACGGGGGAAGTTTTTTCAGTCAACCAGGTGATAAATGTCCCAAATACCCGACTCGATGTCCCTGCATCGCCTTTACCATCGATACCTGCGAAGGCTTTGTCGATCTCGTCGATCCACAGCACGCAGGGTGAGAGAGCTTCCGCGAGTTGGATCATCTGTCTGGTGCGGGCTTCCGACTCGCCTACCAGTCCCCCGAAGAGTCGTCCGACATCTAGTCGGAGCAGGGGTAAATACCAGTGATGGGAGATGGCTTTGGCTGTAAGTGATTTACCAGTGCCCTGAATTCCGACCAGGAGCAGCCCTCTAGGGTATGGCAGACCATATTGACGCGCTCGATCGGAAAAGGAACCCCCACGGCGCAGCAACCAGTCTTTGAGGTTATCCAAACCACCGATATCGGTAATCTGTTCTTTGGCGGGGTAGAAATCTAGAATTTGAGTCTGGCGGATGGTTTGGCGTTTTTCAGCGAGGACTAATTCGACATCATCGGGGCAGATCTCGCCGTGGGTAGCGATCGCCCGCGCTAGTACCCGTCGAATCCGATCGAGTGATAAACCTTGACAAGCACGAACCAGATCGTCTAATTGCTGATTTGTCAAGTTATTGCCAGTCGCAGTGAGCAATCGATCGATCTCGACTTTGATTTCGCTCGCAGTTGGGAGCGGAAATTCCAATAGGACGATCGCTTCGCTCAGATCGCTGGGAATGGTAATCTGGGGCGAGAGGATGACGATATTTTTCGGTTCGGATTTGAGCTTACGCGCTAGATTGCGGAGCTTCCTGGCGACAGAAACATCTTCGAGAAAGCGGTGATAATCTCGCAGAATAAATATCCCAGAGATATCGGGACTGAGTTTATCGACAAATTCGAGGGCTTGAAGGGGATTGCGTTTACCATAGCCATTGTCATTGGGATTGCCTTGATAACCATCCACAAAATCCCAGATATAAATCGGACGATTGCCTTGCTGCTGGGCAACTTTGGCGATCGCACCTTCCACCCGTTCTTCTTCGGTGGTGGGGATATAAATCAGGGGAGATCGCGCCCGTAATAGTAGTTCAAATTCTGTACTAAATGCCATATACCTTTTTATTTACCATACTCGCTGAATGGGATAAGCATCAAACGCTATATCTGTACTTAGAATCGGAATATTCTCGACGAAAGCTTGCGAAATCAATAAACGGTCGAAAGGATCGCGGTGATGAAAAGCTAACGTAGAGACAACATTAATGTGATTGATTTCAATAAGTAATAGATCGATACTATTTAACCCAATTTGTTGTTCGATAAATTGAGGAAAGGGAGTACTAAAATTGGGCTTACCCGTACTATGCTTAATTGCCATTTCCCAGATACTTGCTGAACTAAGCAATTTTTCATTGTAATCATCCTCAATTAATTGTTTCGCTCGATCGCTCAACCTTGGGCTTTCAGTAACAAACCAAATAAACGTATGGGTATCCAGCAGAAATCTCATTCCATGTACTCTCTAAATTCTGCTAGTGGCTCATCAAAGTCCTCAGACATCCAGACTAGCCCTTTTGCACTACCAGCTTTAGCCGGACGACGTTTTCGCACTTCCAGGGGCATAATTTTGGCAACGGGTAAATTGTCAACGAGCAAAATCACTTCTTCGCCATCGATAGCGGCTTCAACTAGATCGTTCAAGCTGGCGGCGGCTTCTATTAGAGATACTTGCATAGGCTCACTCCGATAAGAATACCCCTTAATTGTAGGAGATTACTAGATCGGCGCGATTGCCAACTTGGGAATATTTCTCTCTAAGTATAGATAATGCCTTACCGGAACTGGGCACACTGACGTTAGGTACTAAAAATCATGCTCGTGCAAAAGTCGAACTGCTTGCATTTTATCTACCTAAATATCAGATACCCCGTTCCTTCCAAATCGAGGCTCAAATCATGAATCGCGCATACATACACACACATATACATACATACTACATATTTGCTTCACTAACAGCGATGGCGGCGGTAACAGCTAGTGGTGCAAATGCTCAGGACAACCCCTCAGCTAACCTAAAACCTTACTCAGTCGGCCCCGCGATCGAGTTTAGTGGCGGTGGCACCTCCTTTGGAATCAAAGGACGGATTAGCAATCCAGGTGTACCCGTATCTGTCAGACCAATTATTCTATTTGGTTATACGCCCAGCGTCAGCGGTGCTACCTTTAGTCAAGCTGTATCAAGTGGTTCGGGTACTCTCAGCGGTTTTGCAGCCCTAACCACCGAGCAGAAACGAGCGCAAATAAGGTTAATTTATGATATAGCTTTGACCGACCAACAAGCCGATGATGTTGCCAAGCGACTGAGCGCGGCTATAGCTACTGCTCCTGCCCGTCGGACTACCGAGCAAAATTTTTACATTGCCAAGGCTCAAGATTCTGTACAACGATACGATCTTGAAAACTTTAAAACTCTAACTCCAGCACAGCAGAGAGCACAAGTACAACTTTTTGCACCTGCAACTACGACTGATGCTCAGATCGATGCTGCCACGGCTGCTCTAAAGCAAGCAGTGGAGACTCCGGCTAGTAGTCGGACTACTGCACAGGTTCAAACGATCGCTAATGCTCAAGCGAGTCTAAATAATGCCGATTTAAGCGTCTTTGCCAGCCTTACCCCCGCTCAACAAAGAGAAACGGCGCAAATTTTCGCGAAAACTCCTTTAACTGAGTTAGAAGCTGATGCCTTCGCTAATCAGTTGACTTCAGCACTACAGACTCCTGCCGCCACTCGAACTCCGGCACAAAATGCCATCGTCACCATAGCCAATCAGAGTGTTACTTACGCCGCAAATACGGGTGCGGTAGGTTTTACGCCTGGTTCTGGGACTGCGTATGGTGCAGCGATTACTTATGATTTTGAATCGGCTGACAAAAAACTGACGGGATATTTTGGCCCCAGAATCTTGTTTGCGACTGGCTCTAGCAAAGTTGGTAACTTTGATACCAGTACTACTGAAACTAGTATCGGCGCATTAATAGGTGCTGACTATGCAATTTCTGGCGATCTGACTGCTGGATTAAATGCTACTTATAACTTTTCTAAAAGTGGGACGCTGAGTGTATCAGGCCCTGGTGGGTTTAGCGGCAGTGCCCCAATTTCCGGTAATAGTAGTTTTGATATTGGCGTGAGTCTTGGCTACAGATTTTAAACCCGCAAGGCTGTAAGTTTGTCGATCGGTAAGTATTTTGGTGGATATCTTCAGGCTGTGATGGCACTGGGGATATTTTTTTATGCCCAGATCGAAAAGAAACTCACCATTCTGACATCGATAAAGTTATAGATGTGTATGCTTTACGATATGATCTGGTTTTATAACTGGATATATACTGAGATTTACGAAAAGAGGGATAAGAGGCTGTGATTAGAGTAGCGATCAACGGGTTTGGGCGGATCGGACGGAATTTTATGCGGTGTTGGCTGGGAAGAACAAATAGTCATATCGAAGTTGTCGGCATCAATGATACTTCCGATCCTCGTACCAACGCACACTTGCTCCGATACGACACCATGTTGGGCAAGTTCGATGCAGAAATCAGTGCTGATGATAACACCATCACTGTCAATGGCAAGGTCATCAAATGCGTATCCGATCGCAATCCTGACAACTTACCTTGGAAAGAATGGGAGATCGATCTGGTAATTGAGTCTACAGGGGTATTTATCAGCCATGCTGGTGCTTCCAGACATATCAAGGCTGGGGCGAAAAAGGTGCTAATTACTGCACCAGGCAAAGATGAAGATGGTACATTTGTAGTCGGAGTCAATGATAAAGACTACGACCACGATAAACACTTTATTATTAGCAATGCTAGCTGTACTACCAACTGTCTAGCACCCTTTGCTAAAGTCCTCAATGATAACTTCGGGATTATCAAAGGCACGATGACCACCACTCACAGCTACACTGGCGACCAGCGGCTGTTGGATGCTTCTCACCGCGATTTGCGTCGCGCGCGGGCTGCGGCACTAAATATCGTGCCCACATCCACTGGTGCTGCTAAAGCTGTAGCTCTAGTATTACCAGAATTGAAGGGTAAACTCAATGGGATTGCACTGCGAGTCCCTACCCCCAACGTTTCAGTGGTCGATCTAGTCGTCCATGTTGAGAAGAAAACCTTCACCGAAGAAGTCAATGCTACCCTCAAGGCTGCCGCTCACGGGCCGATGAAAGGGATTCTGGACTTCTGCGAGTTGGAACTAGTTTCGAGCGATTTCAAGGGTACTGATGCCTCTTGTACGATCGATTCTAGTCTGACGATGGTTATGGGTGATGATATGGTTAAAGTCATTGCTTGGTATGACAATGAGTGGGGTTACAGTCAGCGGGTCGTCGATCTAGCTGAAATCGTTGGTGCAAAGTGGGTCAAGTGATAGTTGATAATTGATAGTTGATAGTTGATAGTTGGCAGATAAGTGGATAGCGGAGGATGCTTGTCATCTGCTATTTACCAGCTCAAAACTAGTAAAAAACAAAAGTCAGCCCATTGCCGTGCGATGGGCTGACTTTTGCGATCGATCGTTTGCCATAGGACAAAACAGCCGTTGTGTCTTGTATTGCTCGATCTGGAGGGAACCTCCAGGGCGCGAACCGCAACTCTCAACTCTCAACTCTCAACTCTCAACTCTCAACTCTCAACTCTCAACTCTCACCCAAGGCGTTAGCATATAATTGCTCGTGTAGCTGGACGATCGAATCCAGCTCGTATTCAGATATCCGCTCATAACCTAGTTTACTCATCTGAGTTGCCGCTGCGGGCGACCCGAGGATCGTCGCCATTGCTGCGGCTATTCCATCCACATCACCAACATCAACCAATAAGCCACAACCGCCCTCAAGTAAATCTTGAGTACCCCGAATTTTAGTACCAATTGTTGGAGTCTCCAAAGCTAGGGACTCTAGCACGCTCCTGGGTAATCCTTCTTGTGCAGACACTAGGATATTCGCGCTGGCGGCTTTCATCAGTACGGGAATATCTGGTCTATTTCCTAAAAAATGAATTCGCTTGGCAACACCCAATTGAGCGGCTAACTGCTGCATTTTTTCCATCAGTGGGCCGCTACCCGCAAAGGCTAAATGTACATCCGTCCGAGCCAATTTCGCAAAGGCGGCGATCGCATCAACATGGTGTTTGCGGGCAGTGAATTCCGCCACTGACAGCAACACCGGAGTATGCTCGCCGATGCCTAGCTCCTGACGCACCTGGATTACTGCTGACTCAGCCACCGTCTGCCGATTGTAATACTTTAAGTCCACCCCAATCCCTGGCATATAAACTAGTCGCGCTGGTGGCACTAATTTATGCTGTAGTGCTGCTTGTCGATCCTCATGATTGATGGTGACTAAATAGTCAGTCCAATTACCCGCCAATTTTTCTAAATTGATGAATACCGCATTTTTGAGAGGATTGCCCCCAGTGTAGAAGTGAAAGCCGTGCGCCGTATAGATTACCTTAACTCCAAGTCGAGCGCGGAGATCTTTGAGAGCAAATCGCGTCACAAAGGCAGCCACTGGAGTATGGACATGAACGATATTGTATTGCTCTCGCGTGACGATCTCGCGAATCACCTGTGGCGCAGCCAATAAATTCCGTGGATCTAACGGGTTGCGCGACCACTTCACCTTCCACACTCGATCGAATGCTTGCTGGCATTCCGCCGACATGGAAACCCCACACGCCATCGCATCTACTTGCCATCCTTGCGCCCGAAAATGAGCGGCAAACGGCAGTAAAAAACTACGCAGGGTGCTGGGAACAGTCGTAACCATCAAAAGTTTATTCATATCTTTCCAAACTAGCAAAATATTGGTGTAGAACTACCAAATGTCGAAGCTCCTCGGCGTAGCTGACCGGAGGTAATCGTCTTCGCCAAGGGTGTGGTGAAAATGTAACAATATCGGAAGTACGTAAGTGTCGAGTATAGCAAGGAAGAATTAGGAATCCATCAGGGAATTCACGTACATATTTACTGAGCCTCTCCGAAAATTTACGTACGTGTTTAGCTCATTTATTCAAGGTAGTGAGTTTGACCCCACCCAAAAAAAGACAATGATTACGCGACAATTGTGCCAAGCACAATCGTCGCGTACGGTTAACCCTAGACTGTTAGTACCGAGATTAGGCGATAATAAAAAAAATCGATATAAAAGCGTAGCTATGATACCTACCGTAATTGAACAATCTGGCAGAGGCGAACGCGCCTTTGATATTTATTCTCGGCTACTGCGCGATCGGATTGTCTTTTTAGGCGGTCAAGTAACTTCAGATATGGCAAATCTGATTGTGGCGCAACTGCTATTTTTGGAAGCAGAAGATCCCGAAAAGGATATCTACGTGTATATCAATTCCCCTGGAGGTTCGGTTTCGGCGGGAATGGGCATCTTTGATACGATGAATCAAATTCGCCCCGATGTCTCTACTGTCTGTATGGGATTTGCCGCGAGTATGGGTGCATTCTTGCTCAGTGCTGGTACCCCAGGCAAACGGATGAGTCTTCCCAGTTCGCGGATTATGATTCACCAGCCTCTAGGTGGCGCACAGGGACAAGCGACAGATATCGCCATCCAAGCCAAGGAAATCCTCTACATCAAGGGGACACTAAACGATCTCCTCGCCAAACATACGGGTCAACCATTGGAGAAAATCCAAGATGATACCGATCGCGACTTCTATATGTCTGCGGAGGAAGCCAAGAACTATGGTTTAATCGATACCGTGATCGATCGCCGCGTCAGTGCTACCAATCCTCCTCTAGCTTTAGTTCAGTAATAAATAGCTGAGATTTTGGGGATTGAATTTGACATCCCAGTTTTAGATCTTTAACAAAATTAATGGTAGGGGCAATTTATGAATTGTCTCTACCATTAATTTTACATCCACCCATCCACCCATTCACCATTCACAAATTCATGACGATCGAAAGCCCTAATACCCGCGCACATTTGCTCACCGAACAGGTAAATGTCAATAGTGCCAACCTCGATCGACTCAGTACCCTAGATCTAGTAGATTTATTCAATCGGGAAGATCTGAATACTTTAGACGCGATCGCCAAAGCCAGACAGGAATTAGCCCAAGCGATCGATCTTGTTGCTGATTCCTTGCGTCAAGGCGGACGATTGTTTTATATCGGTGCGGGTACTAGCGGGAGATTGGGCGTACTCGATGCGGCTGAGTGTCCGCCGACTTTTTGTACGCCGCCGGAGCTAGTTCAGGGTATTCTAGCTGGGGGTGTTGGGGCACTAATTAAGAGTTCCGAAGGCTTGGAAGATATTGCCAGTGATGGTGCTCAAGCGATGGTGGAGCATCAGATCGGACAGCATGACGTAGTAGTAGGCATTACCGCAGGTGGGACGACTCCATATGTCCACGGTGCGATCGAGTCTGCCAAACAACGGGGTGCTAAGACGATCTTTATCGCCTGTGTACCTGCAAATCAGGTCGCCAGTATCGCCGATATCGACATTAGGCTACCTGTAGGGCCAGAAATTTTGTCGGGTTCTACGCGGCTAAAATCGGGCACTGTGACCAAGATGGCTCTGAATATCCTCTCGACTGGGACGATGGTAAAATTGGGCAAAGTCTACGGCAATCGGATGGTAGATGTGGCGGTGACTAATACCAAGTTACTCGATCGAGCTTTGCAGATTATTCAAGATTTGACGCAATTAGAACGGGATGCTGCAAGTGAGTTATTGTCAGCGAGTAATAAATCTGTCAAAGTTGCACTACTAATGCACTGGAATCAGATCGATCGATCCACAGCCGAGGCAATTCTCGCCCAGAATCACGGACAATTACGATCGGCTGTCGATAGTTTATAACTGTCATATTTCTCGAACGGTTGATGAATCCAGGGATTTTCAGGGAGATAGCTAACGTAATAGTCTGGTACACAAATCGAGCAGTCTTTGTACCAGATGACAGCCGTTTTTAGCTCTTCAATCTCTGGATATCGATCTTTTAACCAGCCTACTGTCTGTTGGAGCGTGACACCAGAATCTACCAAGTCATCAACTAATAATACCCGACTACCCAACCTGTCGCTAGTCATGGTAATCTGACTGGCGATCGCTAGTTTACAGCGCTCTCGATCGGAGTCGCCCCCATAAGAACTAGCTGCTAAAATTGCTAAAGGTTGGTTAAAGATCCGCGACAGAATATCGCCTACTCGCAATCCACCTCTAGCCAGACAGACAATGCGATCGAATTCCCATTCTGACTCAAAAATCTTGGCGGCTAATAACTCGATCGACTGGTGATATTCATCCCAAGATATATCTAAATCGGACATACAGCAGTAGGCGGGCAGTGCCCACCCTACGAAATTGTCAACTGTCAACTGTCAACTGCTTGCACTGAGCGTAGCCGAAGTGTCAACTGTCAACTGATTTAAAACCCCATTGCTAAGGCAACAGCTTCCATATTTGCCGCGATACCTTGCTGAAATGGATTGATCTTATTAGCGATCGCCGTGTCGGGATCTTTGAGTCCATTTCCAGTGAGGACACAGACTACTGTAGCGCGATCGGGTACGCGATCTTTGACCTTGAGTAAACCTGCTACCGAAGCCGCGCTTGCAGGTTCGCAGAAGATCCCTTCTTTACTACCCAACCACCGATAAGCGGCGATGATCTCAGCATCGGTGACGGCATTAAATTCGCCCCCACTTTGATTCTTAGCCGCGATCGCTTTTTCCCAGTTAGCGGGATTACCAATCCGAATCGCCGTAGCGAGAGTTTCGGGATTTTTGACGCGGATACCACTAACTAGGGGCGCGGAACCTGCGGCTTGAAATCCCATCATTTTGGGGAGATTCCGACATTTGCCATGCTGCTGATACTGATTGAATCCCATCCAATACGCCGTAATATTACCGCCATTGCCGACGGGAATGCACAACCAATCTGGCGCGTCACCCAAAGCATCGACTAATTCAAATGCTGCGGTTTTTTGCCCCTCTAGCCGATAAGGATTGACCGAATTTACGAGTGTAACTGGATAATTATCTGCCATCTGCCGGACGATATCCAAAGCATCATCAAAGTTACCTTTAATCGCCAATACCTCAGCACCATACAGCAAAGCTTGGGCTAATTTACCCAAAGCCACATAACCATCAGGAATCAAGACATAGGCGCGCATTCCCCCGCGTACTGCATAAGCCGCCGCCGCCGCCGAAGTATTGCCCGTACTGGCACAAATTACCGCCTTGGCACCCGCTTCCTTTGCTTTTGTGATTGCCATAGTCATCCCTCGGTCTTTGAAGCTACCTGTGGGATTTAAACCGTCGTATTTGACATATACTTTGACACCACGTCCGATTTCTGCCGCGATCGTCGGCACGGGAATCAATGGTGTGTTACCTTCATGCAGGGTGACTACTGGAGTAGTCGCACTCACGGGTAGATACGCTCTATATGTCTCAATTAATCCCGGCCAACCACGATTGGCATTAGTTACGGAATTGACTTCAATTTGGGTATCTAAACTCATGATGTGACTATAACCTGGTTAAGAAACGATGGGCGACTCTTGCTCATTACGAAGATCGCAGACTCCCCGTTGATTCTACTATTGAAGCATAATTTTAGGCGATCTAGGTACTAAACTCAGGGAATAAGGGATCGGGATTATGGATGAGGGAGTTTGAGAGACTAGTGAGTTCAGCTCCATCCTCGATCGGAGTTCATGCCCTGAGCCACCATTCGCGCTCCACACTGTGCCTACGGCAGGCTATCGCCAACGGCTTCGCGCAAGTCGCAAGCCATTTACCAAATTATCGATCCAATGTCCCAACCAGAACCCCGTCCGCGTGCCTTAGTTGCGATCGTTATCTACAAGTGTTTTACAGTTGGATTATTAACCTTTGTAGCGATCGGGTTATTTTTGACATCTAAAAAACACGATAGTTTGTTTGCGCTTGCCGAAGAATATATGATGACGGGCAAACGCGAAATTATCAAAGCAGGATTAACGCAAGTATTGAGCGTTTCAACTACTAAAATGCAATTAGGGGCATTGGTCGCCCTGGTTTATGCAGCAGTTAATGGGATCGAAGCATTTGGTTTATGGAACCAAAAAGCTTGGGCAACAATTCTAGTCGTCGGGATTGTCGGGATCACAATTCCAGTGGAAGTCTACGAAATCATACAAAAAGCCTCGATCGTCAAATTTGTGGTATTCGCTATCAATATCGCCATGTTTATCTATCTGCTCAGACACGCAATCGCAGAACGCAAGAAGCAACATCAATAGTTTGATAGGTAACGGTTTGAATAAATCATCGATCGATCTTGGCTCATCAATTTCGCTCTTAATAACTTAGCTATCAACGATCGACGATCGACTATAGCGATCCTAAATCAGATCCTTAGGATCGAGTACTGGTGCTCATGCGGCTTGTGCCTAACACACCCTACATCAACCTAGCTTTTCATTTAGGATTGCTCTATCAACGATCGACGATCGACGATCGACTAATTACCTCCTCTTCGTTGGCGTAGCCTTTGAAAAAAGGGCATCGAGCCAGCCCACCCAGAGCCATCCCAAATAGGTACCAAATAAATAAATACCAAAATTCCACCAGTCGAAAGTCGAACCGAATACCAAACGTCCGGCTAAGGTAGTGCGGATGGATTGAAACCAGGGTGCTTGGTAGAGCTTGAGCAATTCGATCCCACAAGTTATCCAGAATACCCAGAGGGCTATGAGCCGCCGATTGGCTGATGGATAGATAAATACCCCGATTAATACTAAAAGTATTTCGTAGGCAATATTCCCAGCGATATGATGCAGATATTCGGGTAATATATGACTGAAGCGAACAATACAGCCTAATGGTACGATTGCTAGGATATTAACAAAGAAAATCAACCGACTAGGGTAATATTTTATAAACATTGGCAGGTAACGACTGTCTCAAGTGATTTTTGGCAAAGATAAATATGAAAAAAAGTATCAAAGGCGATCGCACTTTACTATTGACTAGTATTTTACTATTCTTTATGCTGGCAGCAGGAATTATGAGCGGTTTTCTTGGCTTTGTGTCTGGACATGAGGCACTCAAAGGCGTAACCCAACCAGATATTCGTCCTAATAATAGCAAAGGTGGTAACAAACAAAATCCAAATACTAAAGGTTTGGAACTAATTCCAGAGCAAGAACTGATTGCTGGTGTCAAAAAACAGATGGGGATAGAAGATCCCAAACAGAATTCTCAACAGGCAAAAGATGCCAAAAAACAAGCTTCTGAGTTTGAAAAAGCTGTAAAAAACGACCCAAAAACTGGTTTACCACTGCTCAAACTGCCGATCGTCAGAGAAGATCAGGGGATTATGATGACAGTCAAATCGATCGCATCTAAAGGCAATGATGTTAAGCTAGAATTGGGACTAGTCAATCATGGCAGCCAACCTGTAAACTTTGGACAAGGGACAATTAATGTCACTAACGATCGCGCTCAAGGGATCGGTACTACTACCACTGGATTACCAAATAGTCTCGCGGCTAATGGTAGAGAAGCCAAAGTTATGCTGATTATTCCCAAAAATGCTCTGGATAAAGTCAAGAGTGTATCGTTACAATTAACTGATGTAGATCGAAAACTGCAACTTGAAGCCTCAGGAGTACCTGTGGGAAGGCTTTAGGCTTTAGGCTTTAGGCTTTAGGCTTTAGGTTTTAGGCTTTAGGCTTTAGGCTTTAGGCTTTAGGGGTGAATAGTGTCCCCCGTCCCCCCGTCCCCCCGTCCCCCGTCCCCCAATCCCCTAGCCCCCTCTTTTCACTCCAAATCCCGACAATGAACGATCCTCATCCACTTCTAGGTGGTTCAGACATTGGGTGGCGACTCCTACTAGTAACGGGTTTAATTGCGATTAATGCCTTTTTTGTGATTGCCGAGTTTGCCATCTTGTCAGTGAGGCGATCGCGAATTACTCAGTTAGTGGCTGCTGGTGACGATCGAGCCAGACAAGTCCAAGACTTACAACGAGGCATCGAGCGACTACTATCTACTACCCAAGTCGGCATCACGCTGTCTAGCTTGGCACTAGGTTGGATTGGCGAACGGGCGATCGCCCAAATCTTGGTGCAGGTGTCTGAAAATATCCCATTGGCACATTCGCTGGCGATTCCAGTCACTTTTATCCTGTTGGCGTATCTCCAGATTGTATTCGGCGAACTGATTCCCAAATCGATCGCGCTGCTGTATGCCGAACAAATTGCCCGCTTCTTGGTTACTCCCAGTCTCGCCATCGCCCGAATTTTTAGTCCGCTGATCTGGGTACTCGATCGATCGACTAAACTGTGTTTGCGCTTGGTAGGGATAAAACAGCGATACGACGAGCGCGATCTCGTGACATTCAAAGAGTTGCAAGCGATCGTCTCTACCGATCGAGAATCTAGTGGACTAGCGATCGAACAACGCGAAGTATTAACCAAAGTCCTGGAATTTGCCAACACGATCGCCACAAATGTGATGGTACCGTGTACCCAGATCGTTACCGTCCCCCAAACAGCTAGTTGTCAGACACTGCTAATTAAAGTAGCGACAAATGGCTACTCCCGCTATCCAGTCACCGATACATCCCTAAATAAAATTGTCGGCGTAGTCGCATTTAAAGATTTTGTCCCACTCTTGGCTCAAGGTAAATCCGCCGGACAAATCCCGATCGCCCAATGGATTCAACCCGTAGAATTTGTCACCGAATCTACACCTGTAACCGCTGTCCTCAAACAGATGCAGCAATCCGACACCCACATGACGATCGTCGTTGATGAATTTGGCAACACCGCTGGTTTGATTACCCGTCAAGATGCGATCGAAGAAATGATCGGCATGAAAGTTACATCCGATCGACCCACACAACTATTCCAGAAACTAGTAGACGGAACATTCCTCGTTCAAGCACAAATCCATATCGAAGATCTCAACCAACAACTAAACATCGATCTCCCGCTAGCTGATGATTATCAAACCCTCGCCGGATTTTTGCTAAACAAATTACAAAGATTTCCCCAGGATGGAGAATCCGTAGATTATGGTGACTGGAATTTTACAGTTATTTCTACTGTAGGCCCTAGGATCGATCGAGTCAGGATTAGCCGATAGGCTTTGGAAGGCTTTAGGTTTTAGGCTTTAGGCTTTAGGAAGGCTTTAGGTATTAGGCTTTAGGCTTTAGGGAAAAAGGCGTTACTTCTATTTGTAGGGTGTGTTAGCGCAAGCGTAACGCACCAGCTAGGGATTTACTGCAAAACCTTCCTCCTTCCTCCTTCCCCCTAAAACCTAACACCTAAAGCCTAAAGCCTAAAGCCTAAAGCCTAACACCTAATCCCGGATCGACTAAACCCAACTCCTCAAAAGCAGCCAACCGCAACCGACACGAATCACAGACACCACAAGGAACTAGATCCCCCGAATAACAAGACCAAGTTTGCGCCCAAGGTACGCCCAATCGATCGCCAAGCTGGATAATTTCCGTTTTTTTGAGATCGATTAGCGGCGTGATGATTTCGATCGGATCGCCCTCTCTACCTTGTTTAGTGCCCAATGTATATACCGATCGCATCGCATCGATATAGTCGGGGCGACAATCGGGATAGCCAGAATAATCGAGCGCATTCACACCAATATATACCCGACTAGCCGCGATCGCTTCGGCATAAGCCAGCGCGAAACTCAAAAAAATTGTATTACGGGCGGGCACATAGGTAACGGGAATAGACTCGGACATTGCCGCCAGATCGCGATCCTGCGGCAAGTCAACTCGATCGTCTGTCAGTGCAGAACCGCCCCACAAGCGTAGATCGAAGCTGACTACTTGATGAGCAGCAACCCCAACAGCCGTCGAGATCGTCCGAGCAGCCTCCAGTTCGCGCCGATGACGTTGTTGATAATCAAAAGAGAGGGCGTAACAATCGTAACCTTCACTTTTTGCCAGATACAACACCGTCGAGGAATCTAAACCACCTGAGAGGAGAATAACTGCTTTCACAACGAGCCAGGGATGAGGGATAAACCGCTATTTTAACTTGGAGACGGGGGGACGGGGTGACGGGGGGACTGGGTGTTCCTTACTCTCTAAAGCCTAAAACCTAAAGCCTAAAGCCTAAAGCCTAAAACCCAAAGCCTAAAACCCAAAGCCTAAAACCTAAAGCCTAAAACCTAAAGCCTAAAGCCTAAAATAAGGAACATAAACAAAACTTTTCTGTTCTTTACAATAATGATGCTGTGATAGTATCGGGATTGTTTTAGATCGATCGTTGTTCGATCGGTTATCAATTGCCACCACTCGGTTTGGCTTGGGATCGACACCAAACACATCAACGATCGATCGAGATGAGAAGGTGTCCCAGGACAAATAAACCCAGCCGGATCGACTGACAAATGATAACTGATAACTAATTCGTGGTGGAGGAGTACATTTTAGAGTGAGAAATAGCATGTCAGCCAGACAGTTAGACACAGGGATTCAGTCGGGTTCACCCCAGCCACTGAAAGTAGGACTCATCGGGATCGGTAATATGGGACAACACCATGCACGGGTGTTGAGCTTACTCAAAAATGTCAGACTGGTTGGCATTGCGGATGTCAATGTCGAGCATGGTTTAGAAGCCGCCAGTAAGTACAAAGCCAAATTTTATGAAGACTATCGCGATCTGATTTCTCAAGTCGATGCTGTCTGTATCGCCGTCCCGACTAGACTACACTACGAAGTGGGGATTGCTTGCTTACAAGCAGGAATACACGTCCTGATCGAAAAACCGATCGCCGCGACGATTGCTGAAGCTGAAGCTTTAGTCAATGCTGCGGCTGAGTCTCAATGTATCCTCCAAGTCGGACATATCGAACGCTTCAACCCCGTCTTCCAAGAACTCAGTCAAGTCCTCAAAACTGAGAAAGTGCTAGCTCTCGAAGCACATCGGATGAGTCCCTACTCAAATAGAGCCAATGATGTCTCCGTCGTCCTCGATCTGATGATTCATGACATCGATCTGCTCCTAGAACTAGCTGGTGCGCCAGTCGTCGGCTTGACAGCTAGCGGTAGCCGCTGCCCCGAATCCAAATATCTCGACTACGTGACTGCTACCCTCGGTTTTGCCAATGGTGTCGTCGCTACCCTCACAGCTAGCAAAGTCACCCATCGCAAAACGCGCACCATCGCCGCTCATTGTCGTCAATCCTTGACAGAAGCCAACTTCCTCAGCAACGAAATCTCAATCCACCGTCACAATACCGATCTACTTAATGAGTACCATCAGGGCTTATACCGTCAGGATGGACTGATCGAGAAAGTGTATGTCAAAAATGTCGAGCCGCTATATGCAGAATTAGAGCATTTTGTCAACTGTGTTAGGTGTGGCAGCGAACCCTCAGTCGGTGGCGAACAGGCACTTAAAGCCTTGCGCCTCGCGACATTGATCGAACAGATGGCTCTCGATGGCAAGGTCTGGAAACTGTCCGATCGCGATCGATTGGAATTAGTGAATAATAAGTAACGATCGAATAGGGGGCAATTCATGAATTGCCCCCTGGGTTTGCAGGCGTAAATCTACCCACCCCACCCTGCGGGCACCCCTCCAAGGAGGGGATTTTCATATACGGCTATGCACGTAGTACAGATTTAATAAATGTATGGGTTTAAATCCCCCACCCTAAAAACCTCGCTGTCAACTGTCAACTGTTTAATAAATGTAGGGTGGGCAGTGTCCACCAGTTAGGTTTCAGACGACGCATGGATCGGATTCAGGCGAAATTACAGGAGATTTGGGGCTACGATGAATTGCGATCGCCCCAACGCGAAATTATTGAATGCTTGCTTGCAGATCGAGATGCACTGATTGTGATGCCGACTGGGGGTGGTAAATCTCTGTGCTTCCAAATTCCAGCTTTATTGAGTAGTGGAGTCACATTAGTGATTTCGCCCCTAGTCGCATTGATGGAAAATCAAGTTCAGGAATTAACCGAGAAAGGATTAGCCGCTGGTTTGTTACATAGCGAAATCCCGACAGCCGATCGCAAGCAGACGCTGCAAGCTTTATCAGACCACAAACTACAGCTACTCTATCTATCACCTGAAACCCTCCTAACTCCGGCTGTATGGTCGAGATTGTCCGCTCCTGAACTAAAGATCGATCGGCTAATCCTCGATGAAGCGCATTGTCTAGTGCATTGGGGTGAAACCTTTCGTCCCACCTATCGCCGCTTGGGGGCGATTCGTGCCAACCTCATCCACCAAAAGCCAGTCGGTACCAAAATCGCGATCGCTGCCTTCACAGCGACTGCTGACCCCCGATCGCAGCAGATAATTAAAAAAGTCCTGCAACTTGACAAACCCGCCGAATTTATCCTCAATCCTCACCGCCAAAATCTCCAGTTGTCAGTCACCCAAATCTGGACACCACGCGGTAGAAGAGAGCAGCTCACCAAGTTTATCGACAAATATCCCAATCAATCAGGGCTAGTCTATGTCAGAACGCGAGACACTAGCGAAGAATTAGCAACATTGCTAGCAACACGCGGCGACAAAACAGCAGCTTATCATGCTGGATTGAGTCCCCAGGCGCGGCGGCGCGTCGAGGGCGAATGGTTGAGCGGGAAATTGCAATATGTGGTGTGTACCTGCGCGTTTGGAATGGGGATTAATAAAGCAAACGTGCGGTGGATTGTCCATTTTCAGCCCCCAGTATTATTGGCTGAATATATCCAAGAAATCGGTCGAGCGGGACGGGATGGGAAACCATCGGCGGCGTTATTATTAGCATGTGAATCGACGGGTTTATTGTATCCAGAAGATCGCCAGCGAAACAAGTTTTTTACTGAGAGTATCGATCGATATTACGATCTGGCAACTACTTTAGCCAAGCAACTACCAGCGAGTGGGGATGTAACTGAAATCGAGCGTAAATTTCCGAAAAGTGCAATCGCGTTATCCCTCTTACACAGTATCGGTGAATTGGCTTGGGAAACACCATTTAATTATCGACGTTTGAATACTGGGAAACAACCCAATTGGCAGTCATTAAAGGCACAACAGCAGCAACTTTTTAGCGGCGTTCCGACTTATATTAAATATTCTGGTTGTCGCTGGGAATATTTATTGACGGCGTTTGGCTGCAAGCTGAATCAAAATTGGCGGTGTGGTAATTGCGATCGCTGTCGCCAAAGCGGATAGGATATTACACCGTCGGGTTATCTAATTTAAAATCTAAAGAATTAGATCTGTTGCTGAAACTGCTGATAGGCTGAGTTGATAGCCTGCATACAAATTAGAGCGGTAGTTGAGGAATTTAAATCGGGATGATAAAGTTTAGCTAGTTGCAAATAAACTAATTTAATCTGGCTAGCCGCATCATCAGGATTGACACCTAGTATTTCCCACCATTCACCAGATAATGGTAGATGGATGGCGATCGAATCTTCAGCACAAACTTGTTGCCAAATTTGGATTGTCCCACCTTTTCCACCTGTGGCTAAAGTTTTACTATTAGGGCTAAATATCACGCAACCACTACCAGTCAGTGTTGCTTTGATTTCGCCCGTATCCAGATCCCAAATTAGTAGTAACCCATTAAAATCTAGACTAGCAATAGTTCGATTATCTGCACCGATCGCTAAAGATCTAATACCAGCTTGATGATGACGATAAGTCGCGATCGATTCTCCAGTGTTGAGATCCCATATTTTAATAGTTCGATCTGTACTTCCACTCGCTAGAATACATCCATTAGGACTAATTGCGATCGTATTTACCCAACCAGTATGTCCTATCAAAATCTGACTAGATTCAAGTCGATTTATCTGCCATAATCGAATAGTGCGATCGGCACTACCACTAGCTAATATTTTACCATTGGGACTATAAGCAATTGTAAAAACTGTATCCGTGTGCCCACTAAGAGTTTTCTGGATCTTGCCACTACTAGCAGACCATAGTCGAATAGTACGATCGGCACTACTACTAGCTAATATTTGACCGTTGGGACTATAAGCGATCGAGTTAACTAAGTTACTATGGCTGGTTGCTGAATTTAAGTATAAAAAGCTGTGTAAAAGTTGGCGTTCATCTACTTTCCAACTGGTAATCGATCGATCGAGACTGCTAGCCGCTAGCTGTTTACCGTCAGGACTAAAACTAACTGCCGAGATCCCATCTTGAGCACCAAAAAAGCTGTATAGTCTTTGTTGATTAGCAAGTCCCCATAAGTTTACGGTGCGATCGCTACTACCACTGACTAATTTTTTTCCATCTGGACTAAATGCTAAACTATTGACTACTGCGGTGTGTCCTTTGAGCGTAGATATCAACTGCCACTGGGATGACACTCGCTCTTGAATCGCTTCAGACAAATTGGCATTAAAATTGCTGTGTAGATTCTCTTTGAGAGGGTCTGCATCTATAACTGGAGTTGTTGATCTATGAATATTTGCAGAGGGATTAGAGGTCGATTTAACGGTCTTAGCATCGAGCTTTAAATTAGGGAGTCCTTGGATTTTCTGTTTCAGTGCTTGCAACTCATCTTCAACCGTTGCCGCTCTTAATTCTAGTTCTAGATCTACCCATTTTAGATCGCCTAAAGTTAGATCCGTTAGAGCTTGAACATAATCTGCTTGCCAATCGATGCGTGCTTCTTGACGAGCGATCGCTTGGCTGGGTGTTTCAGGAATGCCAGAATCGAGCATTTTAGCCACACCATAAGCTGCTAAACCACAAATTCCACCCATCAGTGCGATCGGTAAAGTGCCAACTCCCACAGCTAAACCAATTTTGGGTGCAACCAAGCCCATTTTGCCAATGGTGCCAGCGATTCCTGCTCCAGCAAGGGTACCCAAATTGAAAGATCCGGCTACAGGATCTCGATCGATTAATGCTTGTGTAGCCCCATAGACAGCAGCCCCGAAGATTGCTCCCGCACCAACGACTGGCGCAACACCCACACCAATTGCGCCAAAACTGCCAGCTACTCCCATGCCACCAACTGTAGTCGATACTCCCGCACCTACCGTTGCGCCTGTAGCGATAAATACTGTCCCAGATCGAGATGAACTACTCACTCATACTACCAAATAGCGAATCGATTCAAATATAGATCGGAACGAGTGTGAACTGGCTCCGTATAAATACGGTAATATGGCGATTACCTCTGAGCGCGGCTACATCAACGCTCTCGATCTTGGCAACATTTACAAATCGTTTGGATCGATACCTAGTTCGCGCAATTTAGCCGCTAATTTTTCAGCCTGTTGTCGAGCTTGTTGGGTTTCTTGTCGAGCTTGTTGGGTTTCTTGTCGAGCTTGTTGGGTTTCTTGTTGAGCTTGTTGACGAAGTTGGTCTATTTCGACAAAACTCAAGAATGGTCGATCTTCAGGACGATAGATTACGAGCGTATCTTCCTGCATACTGAAGCGGATACCCAGTCGAGGGCTAATCCAATTGTGAGCATCTTCGATCGATTCTAATCGATCTCCATGTCTGACCCAACCTGCGAGATCGATCCGATCGGGGTCATATATATAATACTCTGATACTCCATAGCAATCGTAAAAGTGCAACTTCCGGCTCATTTCTGCCATCCGATTGCCAGGGGAAAGGATTTCAAACACGACTTGCGGCGGGATATCGTCTTCTACCCACTGTCGATAAGATCCTCTGTCTCCTTTTGGTCTACCAAATACTACCATCACATCGGGTGCTTGGCGGATCTTATTATCGCCTTCGAATGGATACCAGAGCAGATCCCCAGCGATAAATACCTGCGGATCTTCAGCAAAGAGCAGTTCGAGGTTTTCTTTAATCGTGACAATCCACCGAAATTGTTTGGTATGATCGGACATCGGCTGACCATCACAATCGGGATAGATGACTTGAGTAGTCTTTTCTGTGGGGATTTGGGCAACCATAGCTACCTACATCAGTGGGTTTATGACTGATTCAATTTTACTACAAATTTTATCGATCGAGTCTACCTTCAATTTGGGCGTTGAATCCGTAAACTTCACGAGAGCCAGCTAGCGCGACTAGTTGGACTTGTTTCTCGTCTCCTGGCTCAAATCTGACGGCGGTACCAGCGGGAATGTCCAGACGCATTCCTCTAGTGGGTTGTCTGTCAAACTCTAAAGCTGCATTAACCTCATAGAAGTGATAATGAGAGCCAATCTGAATCGGTCGATCGCCTGTATTTGCTACAGTTAGTCTCAGCGTAGGACGATCGATATTTAATTCGATTTCACCATCTCTAGCAATAATTTCACCAGGAATCATAAATTTAGGTTTTAGGGATTAGGGATTAGGCTTGAGGGGAAAGGATTTAGGATTTAGAAACTCAATATGTTTGCCGATAGTGCGATCGGATAGTGACAATAGTGATATTTTATATTGCTTTGCTGATTTTCAAACACATTTTCATACCAAATTAAATTCACTAAATGACAGATTAGCTCCCTCCCCTTTATAAGGGGAGGGCTGGGGTGGGGTAAAGATCTGTCGGGTTAACTATTTAAACTGGTATCGCGTCCTAAAGTCTAAACCCTAAACCCTAAACCCTAAACCCTAAAGCCTAAAGCCTAATCCCTAAAGCCTAATCCCTAAAGCCTAATCCCTAAAGCCTAACTCAGGCTTCTTTAAAGAAACGAACCAATTCACGAGCGCGATCGAGAAATTGCCCATCGACGGTAATTTGCGAGATTGCTTGTCTAGTCTCTTGCATCAATCGTTGACGATCTGATTCATTAGTTGCTTTGAGATTGGCGATCGAAACGGTGATTTTCGCTACTTCTTCGCGATTTGTTTCCCACCGATAATTTTGTTCGCTCAACCAAGATGTGTCATCGTCGGGATCTAATTTACTGATTAATTGAGTCACTCGATCTTCTAATTGTTGAAACCTGTCGCGTAATTCTAAAATATCTGCACGCGGGTAAGCAAATTCTTGCTGCATCGCCGTCAGCCGGATTGCTAAATACTCGTAAGTACTAATCGCTGGACGTAATAATGTCAGCAATAGTACCCCAACCGAACTCCAATAACCTAAAGCAGTAATTCCGCTAACTGCTAACCAATATAAACCGATCGCGGTGCCTAAATGTAAGCCGATCGCTACGATTAAAGATTTAGTAGCAACACTGCTAGCATATTGAATCTGACGCTCTTCGACATCGATGCCTTGAAGCTGAGATTCTTTTCCCGTCTGAACTACGGCTTGTGCTTTGAAATAAATATTCCACGGTACCGTGACGATTAAGATCGCCCATTCAAAAATACCAATCCCGATCGCCCAATCGAGGATACTTCCAGTTGGAATTTGAAACCAGTTCAAGAGTCCAAATGCTAATACAGCAATAAAAATTAATCCAGAATTAAAAGCTGCTACGCTACCGTAAATCATATATTATTCGTGTTTTTCTGCTCCTCCATTGTGAGTGAGGATCTAGTTATTTAGCGATCGGCTTATGCTACTTTCTCAACTTGCACAGCAAAACAGTTGATAGTTGATAGTTGATAGTTGATATAGCAATCCTAAATGAGAACATAGATTGATGTAGGGTGTGTTAGGCGACAGCCGTAACGCACCACAATCGATACCCAAGGATGTGATTTAGGATTGCTATGGTTGATAGTTGATAGTTGATAGAGATCGGATCGCCCAGATTATTGCTGACTTTCCATCCGCCACAACAGCATGGTTAATGCCGCCGCGATCGCTAGTAACAGAGCCGCTAGCTGAAATGTGCCCTGAAAACCACTGACGATCGCCCCAGATGTGGCTAAACTCAAGTCGCCGCCATTTTTTCCAGCTAAAGAGATCGCGGCGAAGATGGTGGCAAATAGCGGCAATCCGGTAGTTTGTCCGAGGGTGCGAGTGAGCGAAAGTAATCCAGAGGCGATTCCCAACCGCTGCGGCGGTACCGCCCCCAGAATGGCACTATTATTCGGCGATTGGAACATCCCCCAGCCCAAACCGAGCGGAATCACCCGCAGCAGATAATCCAGATCGCGGATGTTGCCATCGAGGGTACTAATTGCCAAGCAGCCCAGCGTCATCAGGACGATCCCAGTCAGCATGATACTTCGAGTCCCAAAGCGATCGGTCAAATTGCCAGCCAGGGGCGAGACTAAGCCACCAATAACGGGGGTAATTGCCATTAATAAACCGATGCGGGAGATCGGATAGTGCATTACCAATTGCAGGAAAAAGGGAATGACGATCGAACTTCCGCCCAATGTCATAAACACCAGCCATCCCGTCAATAGACTCAAACTAAAAGTGCCAGAGCGAAATAAACTCAGATCGAGCATCGGTTGAGCGATGCGACTTTCGAGGAAAATAAAGCCAACTAAACCGATCGCGCTCAGGAATAATAACCCCAATGGTAAAGTACTCGTAAATCCATACCTTTGCCCCTCCGTCATCCCCAGCGAAAAGCAAACTAATACCACCGAAATTGCGACAGAACCCCAGAAATCAAAACGTTGGGGCTGGTTTTTGCGAGTGTGGGGGACATATTTGTTAACTACAAAACTGGCTAAAATCCCGATCGGTAAATTCACTAAAAAGATCGATCGCCATCCCGCAATCCCAATCAGAACGCCGCCCACAGATGGCCCTAAAGCAATCCCTAATGACACTATCGCCCCAATAATTCCCAATGCCTTCCCCCGCTCCGATGTCGGAAATACCTCGACGATAATCGCCGCACCTAGAGCCGAAATCATCACCGCGCCGAAACCCTGTAATGCCCGCGCCGCAATCAACACTTCGATCGAGGGTGCCAAGCCACACAGCAGCGAACTGACTGTAAATACCACCAAACCGCCCAGATAGAGCGGCTTTTTGCCCAGCATATCGCCCAATCTAGCGGCACCCAATACCAGCGAGGTGACAACGAGGACATAGCTCAATCCCACCCATTGCACCGTGGCAAAATCCGTGTGCAAATTCTCGATGAGGGTAGGGAGGGCAATATTCACGATACTAGTATCTATCGTGTACATTAGCACTCCCAAACCAATTCCCAGCATCACTCGCCATTTTCGGACTGAGGACTGCTGGGAATCGGTAACTGACTGATGTTCTTCGGATCGATCGTTCATGTCTTGACAAAGAACATCCTAATTTTACTTCTAAACTAAATTACGATCGGTCAAAATCTCATAACCATCTTTAGTTACCAAAACGGTATGCTCGAACTGAGCAGATAGAGATTTATCGACAGTTACCGCCGTCCACTTGTCTGGCATCATTTTAGTAATCTTCGATCCGGCGTTGATGATTGGCTCGATCGCGATCGTCATTCCCGCTCTTAGTTTCACATTAGGCATTTCACGCGTACGGAAATTAAATACCGACGGTTCTTCATGCAGGTTGCGCCCCACTCCATGTCCGGTAAAATCTTCGACGATACTGAAGCCATTTGCCTCTACATGGTCTTGAATTGCCCCAGCGAGGTCTAGGAGATAAGCACCTTCTTTGACCTGTTCTATCCCCTTGTAGAGGGCTTCCTCGGCAACTTGGATCAGTTTAGCTGCTGCGGGGGTAACTGTGCCGACACCGATCGTAATGCAAGAATCCCCGTGAAAGCCCTGAAAGAAAGCTCCAGTATCGACTTTGAGGACATCACCTTGCTTAATTACTTTTTTGCGATTGGGGATACCATGCACTGCTTCATCATTGATGCTCGCACAGATCGACGCTGGAAAGCCGTATAAACCCTTGAAACTCGGAATTGCATCCATTTCCCGAATCCGTTTCTCAGCATAAGCATCTAAATCGGCTGTTGTCATCCCTGGCTCTACCATTGCCATGATTTCTTTCAAGACTGTAGCGACAATCCGAGCAGATTGGCGCATGATCCCAATTTCCCGCTCGGTTTTGATCTGGATACCCTTCTGTTGCTTCTTTTCGCGGGTAGCTTGGGGCTTGAGTAAATCGGTGAGAATGTTCATATCGTAATGGAGCAGGCTGGGTAAAGGTGAATTAGTTGAGAGCGAAAAGTGCTGCTTGGGGGAACCCGCCCAATGTTCTTGGGGTTCCCCCAAGCAGCACTTTTTCAAGACAGATGAGAGATGGGAACGGGTTGAACTGTACCTTTCTCATTCATCTTAATACTTTCTTCGATCGTTGGCGTAGGTGCTGCACAAGAGTACTATGTGAGCAACCATCGCCGATTGAATCGATCGATCGCCGTCGAGATGAAAACAGTACTGAAAAAGATTGTATTTTTACTTGCGCAGGATGTCTATTTTACGATCGATCGCGATCGAGTGCTTTTTTGCACTTGTACTGTATGCGATAACTCACTTTTCGTTTATACTTCTTACCTTATAAGTATAAATTTGTCTAGACTATTGAGACATAAAAAATATAATGAACGACCTTAAAATATTTGGCTTACCTGCTCGGCAAGGTCGATGGCTATTTTTACCCCTGGGGATTACAGCGATGCTCTGCTTGGGTACAGTTTATTCCTGGAGCATTTTTCGCAAGCCGCTGACAGAAGCTTTTAAACAGCAAGGAATGACCATTGGGGCAACAGATACATTGTTACCTTTTGCGACATTGCTGGTAGTATTTGCAATTTTGATGCCGATCGCGAGTAGATATATCGAACGTTATGGTGCATCTAAAGTAACTGCTGTCGGGGGGACGATCGTTGGCTTGGGATATTTTCTCTCAAGTTTCGCCACCAGTATTCCCCTATTAATTGTTACCTATGGTTTGATTGCTGGAGCTGGCATTGGTATTGTCTATGGTGTACCGATCTCTGTCACCGCTAGGTGGTTTCCCGATCTCAAAGGATTGACTGTCGGTTTAACTGTAGTTGGCTTTGGTCTCTCACCATTGATTACCGCACCACTCGCCAAGTTTTTAATCGATACTTACGGCATCAACAGCACGTTTAGAATTCTCGGTGTAGCTTTTACGGTGATTTTAGTAGCGATTGCTACCCAGCTTAGGTTTCCGCCAGCAGACTGGCAACCCAGTCCCCAGTTTATTGCCAGCCGAGCCGATCCCAAGCCAGATCGCTTGCTGAGTTCGCCCAGCTTTTTTGCACTGTGGAGCTGCTATGCGATCGGTACCCTGGCTGGTTTGATGGCGGTCGGGATTGCAACTAATGTTGGCAAGGAGATCGTCGGACTTGACACCGATACAGCTACTGCATCGGTATCAATTTTTGCAATCTTTAACGGGTTAGGTCGCCCAATTTTCGGTTGGTTGACCGATCGCATCAAGCCCAAAATGGCAGCGATTCTCTCTTATGTGATGATTCTAGTTGCCTCGATCGTGATGCTAAATACTGGTAAAGGTCAGGTTGTCAACTATTTTTTTGCCTTCAGTTTACTATGGTTGTCTTTGGGCGGATGGCTAGCGATCGCCCCTACTGCAACACTGTCGATGTTTAATCCTGTTAATTACACTAAAAACTATGGCATAGTTTTTACAGCTTATGGGGCAGGAGCTTTAGCTGGAACACTAGTTGCTGGTAATGCCAAAGATATTTTTGGTAGCTATACCAATGCCTTTATTCCTACTGCGATTCTCTCGATTTTGGGCATCTTAATTGCGACTTTCGCGCTCAAACCAGATCCCAAAAGTCAGCACACATAAATATTGTAGGGTAGGCACTGCTCACCAGATCTGTTTGAGGCATTATAAGTAATTAGATGGAAAATCGTATCCGAGTAGCCAAAGACAAAGCAGAACTAGTTAAATCATTAATTGCATCATCCGAAAACAATAGCCCATTTCAAACTTATGCCGATGTGATTTTATTTGCAGCAGTACTAGGTGCAAAACAAAAACACCGCACATCTTTAGGCGAAATTTCTAAAAAAGAACCAGGGCCGATTAGTATCGAGATCTTTATCGCTCGTGGTTACGATCCGGTGATGAAACTAATTGCGATCGCGGCTACTGAAAATATTAATGTAATTTCACCAGATCGAGCCGATTTTGAACAGCAGCGAATCCAGATATTCGAGGAATATGCCAATGGAGGATTGGATTTGCTCGATCGAGAATTGTGCGGTGCAGTAGATTATACCGAGCGAATTCTCCTCATGCTATCCGCACCACTGACCCCAAGTATAGTTTCTAGCTCCAATGAAACCAAAACTACAGAAAATCTCGTCACAACGGCTCCAATCGAATTCGATCTGCGAAAATTTTTGGGATAATAACACCTTTAAAGAAACAAAACCAACTAAACTAAAGTCAATAAGTTACATGCGTCCATCATTCCACCTGACGGGGAATGCCGTTACTTGGAGATAAAATTATGAACGTTCTGCTCCTATATCCTCGTTTTCCGAAAAGCTTTTGGTCATTTGAGAAAATGATCGAACTGATGGGGCGCAAAGCTTTAATCCCACCGCTGGGATTGATCACCGTCGCTGCCATCCTGCCTCAAGAGTGGAACTTTAAGCTCGTCGATTTGAACGTTCGGGAAGTTACCGAAGCTGAATGGAGTTGGTCTGAGCTGGTGATTTGCTCGGCAATGATCGTTCAAAAACCAGATTTACTCGCACAGATTCAAGAAGCCAAACGTCGTGGCAAACGCGTCGCCGTCGGTGGCCCTTATCCCACCGCTTTACCCCACGAGGTGTCAGAAGTTGGGGCAGATTATTTAATTTTAGATGAAGGCGAACTGACGATTCCTTTATTTGTCGAAGCAGTCAAACAAGGGCAAATATCCGGCACCTTCCGCGCTCCCAATGGCGAACGTCCAGATGTTACTACCACTCCCATTCCCCGCTTTGAACTGCTAGACTTCGATGCGTATGCCGAAATGTCCGTCCAGTTTTCGCGGGGTTGTCCGTTCCAGTGTGAGTTCTGCGATATTATCGTCCTCTACGGTCGCAAACCTCGGACTAAAGATCCAGAGCAAATGCTCAAAGAACTCGATCGTCTCTATGAATTGGGTTGGCGGCGGAGTATCTTTATGGTGGATGACAACTTCATCGGCAACAAACGCAACGTCAAACTGTTGCTCAAAGAACTATTGCCGTGGATGGTCGAACATAAGTATCCGTTCTCCTTTGCGACCGAAGCCTCAGTAGATTTGGCAAATGACCAAGAACTGATGGATATGATGGTGCAGTGTAACTTTGGATCTGTCTTCCTGGGGATTGAAACTCCAGATGAGGAAAGTCTGGCACTGACTCAAAAGCACCAAAATACCCGCAGTTCCCTGAGTGAAGCAGTCGAACGGATTGCTAAATCGGGGATGCGCGTCATGGCTGGATTTATCATCGGCTTCGATGGAGAGAAAACAGGTGCGGGACAACGCATCGTTAAATTTGTCGAACAGACAAATATTCCCACCGCCGTGTTTAGTATGCTCCAAGCATTACCAGATACCGCTCTATCTCATCGATTGGCAAAAGAAGGCAGACTACGCGGTACGGCAGATGGCAACATCAACCAAACCACGTTGATGAACTTTGTCCCCACGCGTCCGCTCGAAGAAATCGCCATCGAGTATATGGATGCTTTCGATGACTTATACGAGCCATCCAAATTCCTCGATCGCACTTACCGTCATTATCTCACGCTCGGTGAAGCTACCTATCCTTACAAAGGTGAAGGTCGCCAGAAATCAATTAGTTTAATGGTGATCCGTGCCCTCCTCATCATCTGCTGGCGACAAGGAGTAGTTCGCTCTACTCGCTGGCAGTTCTGGCGCAACCTTTGGAGCATGTACAAGCTCAATCCAGGCGGGGTTAGTAGCTATTTGGTCACTTGTGCCCAAATCGAACATTTCTTGGAGTACAGAGGCATTGTCCGCCGCGAGATCGGCTCTCAATTAGCAGATTTCCTCGCTGATGAAGCCAGAATCAAAGCAGCAGAAAAAGTTGAGTCAGCAGCAGCTCTAGAAACGGCTGTCTAATAGATATCATTTCTAGCATTCAGGGTAGGGGCAATTCATCAGTTGCCCCTACCCTGAATTTTTAGGATATTTTAGAGGCTAGTTATTTGAGTAGTCTTCGATTACTTCCGGCTTTTTCTGTTCTTGATATATCGCCCACATCTGGCGATAGGCTGCTTCCATGTCGAGCGTAAATTGTTTGGCATTCCAGACAGGTGCAGTAGTGCGTCCCGATCGCAGTTTACCAGCGATTTTGTCTCGGAGGTCGCGATCGAGTCCCAATTTAATTCCCCACTCGATATACTCCTGCTGATTCCAAGCAATCCCTTCCTCAATCCCAGCATTGAGCATGAAGGTATAACTATTTCGCGCTGCAAATTGTTGTCCGACTTGAGTCACCATCGGAATCCCCATCCACAGGGTTTCGAGAGTAGTAGTGGCACCATTGTATGGGAAAGTGTCGAGAACTATATCCGCGATCGCCAGATTGGCTCGATGTGTATATTCATCGCGATCCCGATCTAAAAAGCGTAGTCGCTCCTCACCGAGACCGACTTCTGCTGCTAGGTTACCAAAAAAGTTTTGGATAGCTGCTGCATTACTTTCACCTTTAATCAGGAAATAGCCATTTGGCACAGATTTGATAATCTGCATCTGCGCTTTAATACAATCTGGATGACGCTTATAACCAGATTGGCAGCTCATGTAAACTACTGCATCAGCCGGAATATCTAGATCTTCACGTCGTAATGTGGGAGTACCGACTTCAAATCCATTAACTGCTAAATACGTCCGGGGTAATCGCCATATTTTTTCTTGGTAATAATCTTGGGCATCATCTGGCAATACATAAGGATCGGCAATGAAGTAATCGATCGCGGGAATACCTGTAGAGTCCCAGCCTAACCAAGATACTTGAACAGGAGCTGGTTTCTGTGCCATTACGGTACAGGTTATATTGTATGTCAGGCAATCTAAATCAATTAAAATATCAATTTCATCCGCCTTGATCTGAGCAGCTATTTTATCTGGAGAATCATGAAAATATGAAGTAATATCTGCTTTATCTCTAAACCATTGATGAGTGAAAGTATCTTCCTCATTTATATTCAAACAGTAGAGAAATATTTGAAAAGATTCTCGATCGTGATGGTGCATCAGCCACCGACTCAGCCAGCCGACAGAGTGCTTTCTAAGCGTAGAACCAATATAGCCAATGCGGATACATTCAATTTTCTTTGGCAGCAAACACTCATCAGGTTCTGCTACTGCAATAATGGGCTGAATATACTGTTGATAAATAAGTGCTAGTCGATTTTGTAATAATTTATTGACACGAGGATTGTCTTCCGTATATGGTAAGAAGAATGAAGCTATTATTACTTTCTGACATTGTTCTCGATCCAAATCCTGGGGAGATTCTTGAATAAACTCTGCTAATAACTGCCGATGAAGATTGATTCTTGCTTCTGCATCTTGCCAATTACCAGCACTAAAATGTGCTCGCTGAATCTGATAACTCCCAAATAGTCGCTCTATGGAATCTGATGCTAATTGATAAAATCGCTCGGCAATTGCTGTGGATCGAGCATAAAGACCGACACCAGAATAAAAATAGCTTAAAACCCTAAGTGTATCTAAAGTATCTGGCTGAATTTCATTACATATTTCGGTTAATCTAACTATAAATAAGTTGGCATCTTGTTGGAAAACTTGAAATAATGTACCCAACAGCTTACCAATTAGTATTCCCGTCCTTGATGGGATCGCCTGTAGGCAAGATTTGATAATTTCTAAACTCAGATCTGTCCGAATACATATTAATGCTCCCAGCACTTTTTCTACGATCTCTGCATCGACACTCTCGATCGAACTTGTCTGCAAAAGTTCGGATACTTGCCACTCAATCAGCGATGCTTCTACGAGCAGATCCAGTTTGTGAGCTAAATAGATCGAGTGGAAGATATTTTTAAGCCGATCGGGTGCTAACATCCACAGGTGTTGGCGGAGTAGCCATGCTGACTCTAGATCGGATATTTCAGCTCGATCTTGCGCTTCTCGTTCTAGCACTGCGATCAGATCGATAGTCAAGTCATCGATTTCAGATTCTGTGGCTGTGGCTAGAGGGGTAAACCAAGCAGCTTGGGCATCATCTTCTCTACCTGCTAATAGATAAGCAACCCCCAAATGCCAATAATTACTAGCAATCGTCTCATCAGTTGCGATTGCTGTCTCATAAAAATCGATAGTAGATGGCGATCGATCGAGTGTCGATGCGATCGTGGGGGTAGACGTTGATACCTGCATGAGCTTAACTGCGACAAAGGACAAATCCATGCTTCAGTATAACTAGCCGCCAGTTGAAACCAAATCGAGGTAATTACGGAACATAATCAATTAAGTTGGCGTGCCCACAGTAAATTTACTTACATCTATCAAATGTAAGCTCGGAGCGCAAGCTTAAGCTAATGAGTTACTATTTAGAGACTTAGAGTAGTCTGAGTGGCACCCGTACAAGTAGGTGTGCTGCCTGCTGTCGTGGTGGGTGTCGTTGCCACAGCTCCAATAGTTATCATTTCACACAGGACAGTTCCTATCACACTTTGCTGGGCAGAGTTGCTAAACCGGACGGCACCACCACTATAACCCTTAAGAGCGGTATCTAAAGGACTAGCAATGATAGTAGCAGTGTCAGTAGTACCAGAGAGCGTGTAACTATAATTAGTAGTAGTACCTGTTGTCACACCACTGAGACTGCCGATCGCCAATACGTCAAATGAATTCGCGAAAGTATTATTTTCAGCTCGGAACGAATTTTGAGCTTTATTAATTAGAACAACATTTTGCTTGCCCTCAGATTGCTTGGCTTTAACATCCTGATTGAGGAAGTTGGGGATCGCAATTGCCCCCAGAATACCAATAATTATAATGACAACTAATAATTCGACGAGTGTAAAACCTGCCGCAGATTGTTTGCAACTGAGGTGTTGGATAAATTTAGCTTTGAGTTCGCTCCTCATTTTAAATATTTCCGCTAGAGTGAAGAGTTGGTTGGCTTGATGATGGCAAATGAATAAAAATAAGCGGTGGGCAAGATGCCCACCGTTAAGCTCCAATCTAAATGGATAACAGAGTGGTAGGCGTTTAGATAAAAACCTACCATTTCTAATTAGAGACTCAAAGTAATTTGACCGCTAGCACAAACAGGTGTGGAACCAGTAGTAGTGCTAACGGCTGGAGCAGTAACACCAGGAGCTGCTGCTTCACACAGGACAGTACCGATTACACTTTGGTTGGCACTGTTGCTGAAACGAACGGCACGACCAGCATAACCTTTGAGTCCAGTATCTTTTGCTGCTGCAGTAACGTCAGCACCGTCAGTAGTACCTGCAATAGTGTAAGCAAAGTTAACAGTAGAACCAGTAGTAGTACCAGTGATACTACCGATTGCTAACTGATCGAATGAGTTAGAAAAAGAACTGTTTTCAGCGCGGAAGGAGTTCTGAGTTTTGTTGACTAGAGCAATGTTTTGCTTACCTTCAGACTGTTTAGCTTTAGAAGCTTGGTTGAGGAAGTTAGGCAGTGCGATCGCAGCTAGAATACCGATGATAATAATTACAACTAGGAGTTCTACTAATGTGAATCCTTTTTCGCTTTTTTTGCGGTTGTTGAGGTGTTGGAGGAATTTAGCTTGTAGTTCGGTTCTCATTTTAAATATTTCCGTTTAAGGGTTGGGGTTGTTTCTTTGCTTCGTGTCCTCAGCTTACCCACTTCTTTGAGATTACCTATCACCCTATGCAAACTATTTTTTAAATATATTTTGGCAGGGGCGGTTATCCTACGCAAACCCCAAAAAATCCCCTCTTGGGAGGGCTACGGCGTATACACAAGTCCACTAGACTTCGTTTCGAGGTGGTTTACCCCCCCAACCCCCC
>ENA-OFCE01000332-OFCE01000332.1-metagenomes-genome-assembly--contig:-NODE-332-length-32345-cov-8.359647_pt1 | contig 32345 bp, 22 predicted proteins | sample MGYA00153388_OFCE01 | MGnify analysis MGYA00153388 | reverse complement strand
GACGGGGCCTTGCGCAGGCGGGCAATGTCGAACTCGTCCAAAAGCGCGTCCAGCTCGCGCTCGCGGCGGGCCTTGTCGGGCTCCACCTCCTCCAGAACGGCGCGGATATTGTCCTCGACATTCAGCCCGCGAAAGATAGAGGCCTCCTGCGGCAGGTAGCCGATGCCCAGGCGCGCGCGGCGATACATCGGCAGCGCCGTGATGTCATGGCCGTCCAGCGTAATCGCGCCCCGGTCGGCGGCCACCAGCCCGGTGATCATGTAGAAGATCGTGGTCTTGCCCGCGCCATTGGGGCCAAGCAGCCCCACTGCCTCGCCATTGCGGACATTCAGCCCAGCATCGGCGACAACCGTGCGGGCGCGATAGCTTTTTTGCAGGCCGCGCACGGCCAGGATGCCGGGGCCGCCCAGATCCTTCGCCCAGGGGTTGCCGGTGCTGTCTGGCTTTGGCATCTCTTGCCTGTGGGTAAAGGATGTGGCGCCACGGCCAAGAATGCGACGGGGCAGCCCCCGCATGAATCCCGCCCAACCTGTGATGGACATCATAATCCCGGCGAATGTAGAAAAAATGCCCGGTCTGGGCGGTTCGGCCGAAGCCAGCCCCTGGCCTGCCATCAGGCCTGGAACTGCCAACCCAGCCTGTGCCATCGCCTCGGGCTCGATGCCGCGCGGCGGATGGCTATGCGCCAGCAATGGCGCGATGGTTGAGAAAAAACGCTTCAGCACAGGCAGGCCATCAGTTTGTGGAGGTGTCGATTGTGGACTGGCGCGGACGCGGGGCAGGTTTCGCAGGCGGGGAGGCAGCAGAAGGCGGGCTGGTTGCAGGTTGTGCTGCGCCGGATGCACCCGCCGCCGGCGTTTGCGCGCACCGTGCTGCGCCGCGGTGCGTCGATAGGCGCCAATGCCACGGTGTTGGGCGGCGTGGAGATCGGTGCCGGTGCCATGGTGGGCGCCGGCAGCGTGGTGACCCGTGATATTCCCGCCGGCGAGCTGTGGCTGGGCAATCCAGCCCGGCGCCGCGGCCCTGCGCCGCGCGCCGACGACCTGACTGCGCAAGAGCAAGGGGCTGGTGCGTGATCCCTTTTCTCGACTTGAAAGCCATCAATGCTGCGCAGCGCGCCGAGCTGCTCGCCGCGTTCGAACGCGTACTTGATTCCGGCTGGTACATCCTGGGCCAGGAGGTGCGAGCTTTCGAAAGCGAGTACGCGGCCTGGTGCGGTGCGGCGCACGCCGTCGGCGTGGCCAATGGCCTGGACGCCTTGAGCCTGGTGCTGCGCGCCTGGGGCATCGGACCCGGCGACGAGGTCATCGTCCCGTCCAACACCTACATCGCCACCTGGCTGGCTGTGACCCACGTCGGCGCCACGCCGGTGCCGGTGGAGCCCGACGCGCGCACATACAACCTGGATCCGGCGCATGTGGCAGCGGCCATCACGCCACGAACCCGCGCGCTGCTGCCGGTGCATCTGTATGGCCGACCGGCCGAGTTGGGACCGCTGCTGGATATCGCGCGCCACCATGGGATGAAGCTGCTGGAGGACGGTGCACAGGCCCACGGCGCCACTTACCGTGGCCAGCGGCTGGGCGCGCACGGCGACGCAGTGGCGTGGAGCTTCTACCCCGGGAAGAACCTGGGCGCGCTGGGCGACGGCGGTGCGGTGACGACGAACGACGCGGCGCTGGCGGCGCGGCTGCGCACGCTGCGCAACTACGGGTCGCGCGTCAAGTATCACAACCATGAGGTCGGCTTTAACTCGCGCCTCGACGAACTGCAGGCCGCGCTGCTGCGCGCCAAGCTGCCGCGCCTGGCCGGCGACAACGCGCACCGTGCCGCGTTGGCTCGGCAGTACTTCGATGGCCTGGCGGGCTTGCCGGGGTTGGGCCTGCCCGATGCCGCGTTGCCAGCCGGCAGCACCAGCGCGTGGCACCTGTTCGTGGTGCGCCACGCGCAGCGCGACTGCCTGGCCGCCGCGCTGGCCGAGGCCGGCGTGGGCACCGTCATCCACTACCCGGTGGCGCCGCACTTGCAGCCGGCTTATGCGGCGATGAACCTGCCGCGCGGCAGCCTGCCCGTAAGCGAACGGCTGCATGCCGAGCTGCTGAGTCTTCCCATCGGCCCCACGCAGACGGTTGCACAGACGACGCAGGTGATCAGCGTATTGCGCGAGGCCGTGTCGCGGCTGGTCGGCAAGGTTCAACGCGCCAGTGATGAGCCGGCCGTGGCCCTCTGATCGGCGGCACCGTGGACATCGTCACCCTCATCCCAGCCTTCAAACCGCAGTTCCTTCCTGAACTGCTGGGTTGTCTGCGTGTGCAGACCCGGCGCTCCAGCCGTATCGTTTTTAGCGACGACAGTCCGGGTGGCGCCTACCGCGCCGTGCTGATGAGCGACGAGCTGGCACCGCTGCGCGCCGGCCTGCCCATCGATTGCGTGGACGGCCCGCGCCGCGGTGGCTACCCGAACATGCTGCACCTGCTGGACGTCTGGGGCGGCAACAACAAACTGTTCCACCTGCTGCTCGACGACGACGTCATCTACCCCGAGTTCTACGAGCGTCATCTTGCCGCGCACGCCGCCGCGCGCTTCAGCTGCACCGTCAGTCGGCGCTGGTCGGCCGACGAGCAGGGCCGGCCCATCGCGGGCCAGAACGTGCCGCCGGCGCTGAAAATCACACCGCACCGGCTGGTCTCACTGGACGCCGACGTCATGTTCATGAGCACCGCCATCGAGTGCAAGAACTGGCTCGGCGAGTTCAGCAACGCTGTCTTCCGCGCCGAGGCCGTGCCGCTGCTGCTAAAGCCGGCTTTCGAGGGCATCAGCTACGCCGGGCTATGGGATCTGGGCGCTTTCATGGCCGCCAGCCTGCTGGCGCCGGTGGGCCACCTGCAGGACCACTTGGGCTACTTCCGCACCGGCAGCGCCGGCAACTCGGCCAAGTTCTTCGGTCCGTACATGAAGGCCGCGCACTTGGGCTACGCCGCACTGTGCCTGGGCGGCAGGCGGCTAGGCAGATACAGCGACGCGCAGGTCCTGCAGGCCTTCGGCATCCTGGCCGTGGGCATGCAGCAGCGCTACGGCGGGCAGCAAGACATGCTGCCTTTCATCGCATTGTTCGTGCGCCTGGCGGCAGGTGACGGGTCGGCCGAGGCCGAGGCCGAGTTCGTCGGGCAGTGGCATGCCTACCTGCGTGCGCAGGACTTTCTATGAGGACCACATGAACGCCCGCCTGGCCCGCTGGCTGAGCCTGCTGCAGCGCACACCGCCCGAGCAGGCCGAGTCGCTGGTGCGCAGCCTGCTGATCCAGTACTTCTTTCATACATTCAACAAGGCGATGGTCGAGGTGACCGGCCTGGCCGCCGGCGCGGCCCCGCGGCTGAACCTGCTGTTGCCCACCGTGTTCAACGGCGGCGGCCGCGTCCGCGTGGCTGCAACGGCGCTGCTCGGCTGGGGCAACTCGCCCTTCAGTCACCGGGCCAGCTATATCGAGGCGCGCAACGCAGGCGCGCTCATCGAGATCGGCGAGAAAACAACGATCAACAACGCCGCGGTGCTGATCGCCGAGGGCGCCGGCATCCGCATCGGTGCGCGCTGCCTCATCGGCACCGATTTCCAGCTGATGGACACCTACGCGCACGAGCTTGAGCTGGGCCGCCGCCATGAGGCCGACAGCCGCACGCGCCAGGTGGTCGCGGGTGACGACGTGTTCATCGGCTCGCGTGTCACGCTGCTGAAGGGCTGCCGACTGGGTGACGGCTGCGTCGTCGCGTCCGGCGCGGTGGTCGCGCCGGGTTTCGAGGCGCCGGCCATGAGCATCGTCGCCGGCAACCCGGCGCGTGTCGTAGGGCAGATGCCTACCCCAGCCACCGCGGATGGACGGCGGCATGCTGGGCCGTACCCAAAGACCGGGTTCACGCGCGACACCACTTCATCGCAAAGCCAGCTTGATGAGGCTGAATGCGGCAAGTCGCCGAGAGAGTACTTCAACCAGTCCGGAGCCCATCGTGTCCAAGAATAGCAAGATCAAACCGGCGCCCAGCATCGATCGCGAGCGCGACCGTGCTGCACGCTTGTTCAACAGCGGCCAGGTGCGCGAGGCCGAGGTCGCGTTCCGCAACATGTTGCTGAAGAACCGCAACGATGCATTCGCTATCTATCACATCACGCTCTGCCTGTACGTGCAGCAGAAGCACGTCGATGCGCTGCGCATGATCGAGCGCGGCCTAGGCGTGGCCCCGGGTTTTGCGCCGAACTGGTACGCCCAGGCCATGCTGTTCAAAGCCCTTGGCCGCAACCTGGACGCGCTGCAGAGCTACGACCAGGCGCTGCGAATAGCCCCGGACTATCAGGATGTCTTGCTCAACAGCGGCGTGTTGCTGCGTGAAGTGTGGCGCCACCATGAATCGCTGGAGCGTTTCGAGCGCCTGCTCGCCATCAACCCGGTCCATGAAGCGGCACTGGCCAACTGCGCCACGCTGCTGGACCAGCTGAGCCGGCCGGACAGATCGATCCCAATGTTCGAGCGGCTCTTGCAAGTCAACCGCCGCCACCCCTACGGTCTGGGCATGCTGGCTTACGACCGCCTGCGTTCATGCGACTGGACCGATCACGAAACCCTGGCTCAAGAGATCGTCGAAGGCATTCGCGCTGGCCGCAAGAGCTGCAGGCCGTTCGCACTGATGGCCATCCCCAGTTCGGCCAGTGACCACGGCCTGGCCGCGCGCACCTTTGCGCAAGACAAGTTCCCGACTGCCAGCTTCCCCTTGTGGCGGGGCGAGCGCTACGGCCACAGCCGATTGCGCGTGGCCTACGTATCGCCCGACTTCCGCGAGCACCCGGTCAGCCACCTGATGACGGGTATCTTCCAGCGCCACGACCGCAGCCGTTTCGAGACCATCGCGATCTCCATCGGCATGAACGACCACAGCGACTTCCGCGCCCGGCTGGAGCAGTCCTTCGACCAGTTCCTGGATCTGGCGCCCCTGAGTTCGCTGCAGATCGCGCAGCGCATCCGCGAACTCGAAGTGGACGTGCTGGTGGACCTGGCCGGCTATACCAGCGACGGCCGCCCCGACATCTTCACCCACCGCCCGGCGCCGGTGCAAGTGGGCTTCCTGGGTTACCCCGGCACCTTGGGCAGCCAGACCATGGACTACATCCTGGCCGACCGGCATGTCATCCCGCCTGAACACAAGGCCAGCTACGCCGAAGAGGTGGTCTATCTGCCCGACACCTACCTGCCCACTGATTCGGGCTTGAAAGTCTCCCCGAATACCCCGACGCGCTCTGAATGCGGGCTGCCCGAAGAGGGCGCCGTGCTGTGCGCCTTCAGCCACAACTTCAAAATCCACCCCGCGCTGTTCGCCACGTGGATGCGCTTACTGCACCAAGCCCCGGGCGGTGTGTTGTGGCTGGCCGCGCGCGACGGGCCTATGCGCGACAACCTGCGCTCCGCCGCACTGGCGCATGGTGTGGACCCGGCGCGCCTGGTGTTTGCCAAGCGTGTGCCTAGGGTTGAAGACCATCTGGCGCGCTATCGGCTGGCAGATCTCTTTCTGGACACCTGGCCGTACAACGCCCATACCACGGCGGCTGACGCCTTGTCCGCCGGCTTGCCGGTCGTGACGCTGCAAGGCGACGCCTTCCCAGCGCGGGTGGCGGCCAGTCTGCTGCACGCCATTGGTCTGCCTGAGCTCATCACCACGTCGATGCATGGCTACGAAGTCTTGGTGCAGCAACTGCTGTCTGACCGGCCCAGGCTGGCTGATATCAAGATGCGGCTGGGGGCGAACAAGACCACACAGCCGTTGTTCGACAGCGATCGCTTCTGTAAAAGCATTGAGGCGGCCTTTGTGGCGATGCATGGAGGCGTACGCCATGCACAGGCGGACTTGGCCAATGTCTGAATCTCGCGCGCGGCTTGAGTGTCCTCGTCCGCAACACACGAATTGCGATGCACCCCCAGTTCTACGAATGACGTCTAAACGGAACACACACCATGGCACATCCTCAACAGTTCTTCTATGTTCAAGCGCTGAAAAAGTTTCTCCCCGAGTACTTCGAGGGACGCAGAATACTGGAGATCGGCAGTTTGAACCTCAACGGTTCTATTCGTCAGTTTTTCCAAAACTGCAACTACACGGGTTTAGACATTGGCGAAGGCAATGACGTCGACGTAGTCTGTTTTGGGGAAGACTACGGTTCGGCCAGCAGCCAGTTCGACATGGTGGTGTCATGCGAAGCCATGGAGCACAACCCTGGCTGGAAGAAGACTTGGCTGAACATGTTGCGCATGGTCAAGCCCAGTGGCGTCGTGGCCATGACTTGCGCAACCATCGGTCGTCAGCAGCACGGAACGGAAGAATTCAATCCCACCGCTTCGCCGCTGACGGTGGAGAAGAAGCAAAACTACTATCAGAACCTGATGGCTGAAGACTTCAATACGATCCTTAACCACGATAGTTGGTTTGTACAGCATTCGTTCAACAGCGACTTTCAAAGTCGGGACTTGTACTTCTTTGGAGTTGGGCATGACGCCAGCCCAGATACTGTCTCCAGAGCGATCGCATTGAAGCAATCATTGGCCAAGTACTATCACGACAAGAATGTCTTGGGCCGCTATTGAGTCGGTCCAAGAAGACCTTCAGAATCGTTGCATGCCGACGTGAGAGGTCGAACGAGCGAAGGTGCTGCTGGGGTATGTCGTGCCACTGAACGCACAAAACAAGCGTCCTTTTGATTTATCGCACCCACTGTCGCCTCTGTTTGGCCACTTGCGCCTCGATAAACGCCGAATTACATCGCGTTTAAAGTGCTGAGGATAGCTTTGACCAGCAAGTCGTAGCCGGAGTTCTTGGCAATGTCTTTCTGAATGCGCTCAATCAGCAGAGCCCGCTGTGCAGCGTTCTCTTGCTTAGAGAAGTAGTGTGCGCGGTCGCGCAGCTCTTGCAAGGTGGTGTAGGACACGTCTTCATGCGCTGAAGTCAACTCGGCCAAGCCTGAGCGAGCATCTGTCAGGCAGAGCCCCCCAGACATGGTGACATCATGGAAGCGATTGACTACAGCGTGGTCGAATTGCATCGACGACAGGTTTATGCTTATTTTGCTGTTATTGAAAACGCTCTTGATGTCTTGGAGTTCGTAAGCAGCCGGCCTGTAGCTAATTCCCGGGCGCTCGATCGACAAGTTGCGTTCGATGCGATGAAGATAGGCGGGGTCGCCTCCGAAGACGGTCAGCGGCCCAATGTCGCAGTTCTCAAAAAGCCAGCCTCTGAAGGGCATGCCTTGCGAGGATATCTGGCTGCGCAACCATTGCGCCACAGCCACTTTCAGAGTTGCCTGATCGGCCGCCGTCCCCAATCCAACCAACGCGGTATCCGAGCAGGTTCTGACCAGCGGCTCGATGCGAAAGGAGAGGTCTGTTTTGCGGCCGTTTACCGCGCCGTCGACCAAGGATTGCACTCGTTGATCGCTGAATGTGGGCATGTATGCGCTCGGAACCACGTGACCGACGAAAGAGGCCTCGTATTCGAAGTCGGTTAGCCTGGGTTCGGTGGCCACGATCTCGGTGGCATGAGGCACCACTTTGGCTTCAATGCCGAGTCCCCGCAGATCGACCACATTGTCGGGTTCGATGCAAAGGTGAGCGGTTCGCTGTGCGACCCGCTGCCAGGCCTGCAGCTTTGAGATGCCTGTCATGACATCGGCACCACCCAGGATCGCATCTTGATGGAGGAAGATGACCTTGCCGGGAAACTGCTCGAAAAAGTACCTTTCCTGACCAGGTACCTTCTGCTGAATGGCGTTATTGACGCTGTTGGAGATGTAGACAGCCTCTGACTGCTTAGACACGAACTCATGGAAGGACGAGGCATTAAATCCGTCCGGCTTGATCATCAAAACTTGCAGTCCATTTCGGACCAGTTCGGCACCCAGTGCCTGCGCAATGCGCCGGTAGATTGGTGTTCTGGATTCTTCGATAAAGACAGTGCGCATCAGCCGGCCTGCGGTGTGGTTCACACCACCTTTATCGTGTTGTCAATGATCTGGTTGATGACCGCCAACTTCTTCTTGTCCTCGGGCATGGCACTCTGCTTGGAGAACTCGCTTTGGCCAAACAGCATGCCATTGGCGTAATCGGTCCTCTTGTCGAGAATGCGATGCGGATACTGCGCGACTCTTTCGCCGTCCTTGATGAATACTGACACGAAGTCGTTCCACTGATCGCCAATCTGCGTGCTTGTGTAGGACTCCAGCAACTCAGCTTTCATGCCGTTGCGCTTGGCCCAAGTGATTAGGGCCCGCCCGCTGTCCGGATAGAAGCGCCAGCAGTCCACCGGCCAGCGGTGAAACTCGCCGTTGGAGGGAACATTCAGGTAAAAGAGACCAGCTGGCTTGAGCGTGCGCATAATCTCAAGGAACAGCAGCCAGAACATCTCGGAGTGTTCGAAGCAGGAGCTGGAGAGAATCACATCCACAGACTCAGTGTCGAACGGCAATTGGTAGGGGTCGTCAAGGATCAAGTCGACGCCTTTGCCAGCCACGAAGTCTACGCCGGTGTATTCGAAGCTCGCCGGGCAGAAGATCCGCAGGCTGCCGTTGACGTCTTGCGCGCCGATCTCGACCACCTTGGCGTTGGGCTTGCCTTTTTGGATGGCTTCTCCGTAGGTTTCAAAGAACTGCTGGCAGTTGCGGAGCGCTGTAGGGTGCATTTTTGTTTCCTGTTCGCAGGTGGTTCGATCCGAGCGGACCTTGATGTCGGTAGTCAGGCCACTGCACCGGGCAGCTTGCCGCCCCAAGTCTGAACCTGAGAATCGGTGCCCACAATGATTCGCTCGCCCAGTTTGTCGTGCGTGGGCGTGAACGCTTTATTCACCGTGATGATGGAGTTGCGGAATTCAATAGAGTTGACCCAACCGTCGAGTATGAACGAGGGGGTCGAACGAAAATCGAAGTAGGTGCGCAGGAAGTTGTTGATACTCACATCGTTCCGCCAAAACTGAAAGTTGACGACGTCGACTAGGCGCTTAAAGAAGGAGTAGGCGCTTTGCTCGTTGAGAAGTCCGCCGCCATAGCCGTCCATGTACAGGCAGCAAGAGTCCTCAATCACGAACGTACCGCCCGGCTTCAACAGCGGGAAGTAGTTGATAAAGGAGCGCAGGATGTCGCTTGAGATGTGTGAGCCGTCGTCGATCACGATGTCAAAGCTTGTGCTGAGCTTGGCGATATTCTGGAAGGCTGGGGCGGCGTTCGCATCGCCCACGACAATGTTGATTCGAGGGTCGTCATAGCGCAGGTCGCCGCATTTCGGGTCGATGTCGCAGCCTACGAACAGCTTTGCTTCCTGGAAGTACTCGGACCAAGTTTCCAATGAGCCGCCGTTCTGTATGCCGATCTCGAGCAGCGAAATGGGCTTGTGGCGCAGCGGTCCGAACAGCTCATCGTAGTAGGGGAGGTACGAGGCCCACTTGTCACTCGTCTTGCCCGTCTTGGTGCGGTGCATGGTGTCGATTGACTTGAGTTCCATGGTGTGGTTCCTGTCAGGGGTAGTGATCGTGGATAACGCGCCGACAGCGGTCATCGGTGGATTTCGGGGTCCGCGGAAGTGCCATGCTTTTGGCACGATCGCTTCAGCGTTGATTGAGCAGATGTCGAGGCTAGGTCATGCGCCAGCCCGCCAATCCAGGCATGAAGGCCTGATTCACTGAGCTATTCGTAACGCTTAGGAGATGGCAAATAGAGCTCCGGTTGCCGGCAAGCTCGCTGGCTTTGGGGTGGCTCCCGATCGCTAGATCTGCTGGCCGAAGGCGCGCTAATTCGCGGTGCCGGAACGGACGGGCAGGCGGCAGAATTCAGGCCTCCCGACCGCATCCTCTCTTTAAAGCGCGCCATGAGCATCCACGAACGAGACGTCAGCTCGGTCACCGACCGGCTTGGCCCCGTTCATGTTGCCAAGACCACCGTGATCGGTGCGTTCGACATGAACGGAAATGCAAGCGCCGCACCATGGCAGATCTCGAAAGGTGGAAGTGCTGGCGGCCGTGGGTTCGGAACTGGGTTGGGGTGACGCCGTATGAAGCGCCAAGCAGCCGCCAGCGGGAACGGCCACGGCCTCGGTAATGTCGTTGTGGTTGTACCCCTACATCGGCCGCAGCCGACCGTGCTGGAAGACTTCAGCCTCTCCCATTCTCTTGCGCAGCTGAAACGCAGCCGGCGCGTGGTCTTCATCGGTCCGCCGGACCTGGACCTGTCCGCCTACCGGCAGCGCCTGGGCAAGATGGAGTGGCTGCCTTTCGAAGCCGATGACTTTGCATCGGTCCAGGGCTACAGCCGCTTGTTGACATCGTCCGCGTTCTACGAACGCTTTGCCGGGCACGAATTTATGCTCGTGCTACAGCCTGATGCGCTGTTGCTGCGCGACGACTTGGACGCTTGGGTCGCGCGCCCTTTCGACTATGTCGGCGCCCCCTGGCCGGATGGCGTGGAAATCTTCATCAACCTGGACCGCTTTGGCGGCGAAGCGGGCGTGCGCATCAAGACCCATGTGGGCAATGGTGGCCTCAGCCTGCGCCGCAACCGGGCCTGTGTTGAGCTGCTCAAAGAGTTCCCGCAAGCGTTGCAATACTTTCATTTGAGTGGTTCGAGCGAGGACTTGTTCTTTGCGTTCATGGGCCAGGTCTCGAATCGCTTCGTCTTGCCCAACGAGATGACGGCTGCGCGCTTTGCGCTGGAGCTGAAACCGCAGCGCTACCGCCTCATCGATCCCACTCCACCTATGGGCGGCCACGCGTGGTGGAAATACGACCCGCTGTTCTGGTTGGGCCAACTGGGCGCGGCAGCCACACCGGCGCTGCGTCAGGCTGTGTTGGTAGAAGCGCAGCAGCGCCAAGCTGCAGCTATGGCCCCTGCGCAAGCGTCAGAGGACGTTCAAGCTACGGCCTGATGCAGGGGTTTCGGCACGCAGCAGTCTGAGTCAGGGCAGCGATCGAAGCGCGGGGATGCCGCTATCCGCTGGCCTTCTACCGTGTACCTGACCGTGTATCGCTGCTGACCGGAGAGTCCGTCTATGCCAGCAGGGAGTCAGAACTCGTCCTGCAAGCGCAGCAGGTAAGTGTCCTGTTCACGCTGCGCACGCACGACCTTGCGGCCGAATTCGTTCACCGCCAAATAGACATCGATCGACCCGTCGCGCGCGACCCTGTCCTGAAAGACCGCAGGCAGGTCGTAGCCGATCGTTGAGACCGGCTCCTGCGGTGAGTGCCGCTGCTTCGACAGGCCCGTGTATTCCCAGGATCCGAGCATCGAACGTCGAGCCCATGAGTCGTTGGCAGGCAAGGCCGCACCCGGGTCCACTGCACGGCAGACGATGGAGATGAAGCCGCATTCCTTGCCCGGAACGTAGAGCGCGCTGTCCGACGGGTGGCGGCTGTACAGGCAGTCCACCGGCGCAAAGTTGAAGTAGCGCAGCAAGTACTCCAGCAGCGGGATCGACGGATACCAGAAGGTGTTCGGTTCGCCCTGCAGCATGCCCCGGGTGTTGAAGTGCATCACGTCGGACTGCTCGTTGACGACGTTGGTCGACAGCATGGACAGGCCGTTCTCCTTCACCAGCGGACGGGCGCTGGCCAGCGTGTGCATCGGCGAGAACACGTGGTAAAGCACGCCCGACAGATTGACGAAGTCGAAACGGCCATCGGAAGCGAGTTTGTCCGACAGGTCATACATCAGGCCGACTTCGCGGAAGTCCCAGCGCGCCTTGTAGATCTCCTGCAGCAGGGCCATCTTGTCGGCGCAATGCGGCACGGCGTCTGTGGCGACGATGCGCTTGGCGCCCTTGCGCTGCATTAGCACGGGGATCACGCCTTCCATGCTGCCCAGGTCCAGACAGTCGGCGCCGCGCAGGTCGGCCTGCCGCATGAGCATGCGCGGCATGTACGGGAAGTCCGCGGGGTAGGTGCCCTGGGCCCCTAGGCCTGGGGCCAGTTCGACGGTGTAGTACCACCACGTCTTGGCCGCCTGGGCCAGTTGTTCGCCAGTCATTACGAGCGGTGCCCCTTGGGTTCCCGCCGATCGCTCGTGGTGCACGCGCCTGCGGGCTACCTGCGATCGGGATTGGGATCAGTCTGCCAGCCGGACTGGGCGGGTGTGGTTCGAAAGAGCGCCGCCTGGCAGGGGCTGATCCGTGGAACGGCCCGGCAAATCAGGCGGTCGGCAGGGTCAAACCAGGGGCAGCGTCCTCGTCTCCTCGTCCGCCCAGGGGCGTCGGTCGACACACGGACCGCCTGCGGTGTGCATGCCCCCGCCTCTAGCGCCCGACGTGGCCGCGTTCGCGCCTGCGCCGGATAGGAGATCGGCGTCAGGTGCCGCAAGCAAGTCGGCCAGCGCCGCTGGCGGATCCTGGGTGGACTCGGCTGGTGCCACGTCCTTTGCAAACCACACATCGGCCATCACGTGCTGCGAACCGTCGGCCTTGGTGTAGCTCGACACCAGACCGATCAAGTTGCCGTTGTCCATGTCGGTGTTCGTGCGCGCCGCCAGGTCGAGTTCGACGATGCCGAACTCGGCCAAGCCGTGCAGTTCGCCCGCGTCGGTCTTGCCGTCGTGGTTGGCGTCCACCCACAGCTGCAACTCACCCCAGTGCGCGTCACGGGCGTTGAGTTTGCCGTCGTGGTTGCTGTCCTCCAGTGCCATCGCGGCGTAGCCATGGCCGGCGCGGGTGCCGTCGGCGTTCAAGGTGGCGGTGCCGTAGAGCTCGGTGCCATCGTTGATGACGCCGTCGTGGTTGCGGTCGCGCACCAGCAGCGCGTCGCCGCCCGCCGCCCAGCCCCAGCGTGCCCGGCTGCCCGTGCCTAGCAGGTCGAAGTGCACGCCGTCGGCGGCGGGCAGGGTCTGGATGCCGCTGCCGTCCAGGTCCAGCATGATGGGCGTGGCGATGATGAAGGCGTCGATCTGTGCCGGCGACATCACCCCCACGGCCTCCGGGCCTAGCGCGGCGATCTGCGCCGTGCTCATGACCAGGATGTCGCGCGGCTCCAATGCCTGGATCTGCCGCACGCCCAGCGACTGCAGCTGCTCTGCGCTCAGCGCCTGCACCTGGGCCGTCGTCAGACCCGTGATCTGTGCGGGGGTCAGGGCTTGGATCTGGGGGATGCTGAGCGCCGGGATGACTGCCGGCCCCTGCGCTGCCAGGGCGTTGACCTGCACGGCGCGCAGGTCGGCCGGGTCCAGCCCCGACCATTGCTCCAGTGCCAGCCCCTGCAGCTGGGCCGAGCCAAGCGCGGCGAACTGCGCGGTGGTCAAAGTATTCAGGTCGCCCTGCGACAGGCCGGCCAATTGCGTCGGCAACAATGATGCAACCTGTGCGGTGCTGAGCGCCACCAGTTGCGTCGCGCTCAAGGCATCGAGCTGGGCGCTGCTGAGGACGTGAAGCGCAGGCGACTTCAAGGCGCGCAGGTCGGCGACTTCGATGGCGCCCATCTGCTCAGGGGTCAGCGCAGCCACCTGCCCGGTGCCGAGGCTGGCGAACTGCAGTGTGGTCAGGGCGCGGATATCGCCTGCGTCCAGGCTGGAAACTTGCAGTGGCGTCAGCGCCGCGACCTGGGCCGGGGTAAACACCGCGATCTGCGTCGTCGTGAAGGCCGCCAGGTCCTCGGTGCTCATGCTGGCGATCTGCGCCGGGCTGAACAGCACGATCAGGCTGGTCGGCAGCGCACCGCGCTGTGCCGGCGTCACGGCATCAAACTGTCCGGCCGACATGGCGCGCAGCGCCGTCGGGGTGAAGGCGCGCAGGTCGGCCACTTCCAGGGCGGCGATCTGCGCCGTGCTCAGGCCCGGGATCTGCAATGCACTCAGGGCCGTGAACTGCGACGGCACCAAGGCATTCAGGTCGGCCGTGGTGAGGCTGCCGATCTGCTCGGGCGTCAGCGCGGCCACCTGGCCGGTGGTGAGCCCGGCGAGCTGTTCGCCACTCAGCGCTTCGAGCTGCGCGGTGCTGAAGGCCCTGAGGTTGGTGCTGCCCAGCGCGCGCAGGTCGGCGGTATCCAGGGCTTGCAGTTGGTCCGTCGTGAGTGCGCTGACCTGGGCGGTGCGCAGGGCCCCCAGCTGGCCCGTGCCCAGACTGGCCAGTGCTTGCGGGGGAATGCCCACCAGCTGCGCCGTGCCCAGTGACGCCATCTGCGCCGTGGTCAAAACCGCCAGCTGGGCAGGGCTGAGCTGGCCGATTTGCTCGCCACTCAAGGCGTCGAATTGCTGGGGAGAAAACGCGCGGATCGCTGCGGTGCCCAGGCTGCGCAGGTCTTCGCTTTCCAGCGCCGCCAGCTGCGCCGCACCCAGGCCGCGGACCTGTGCGCTGCCCAGCGCTGCGAACTGCGCCGACGTCAGCGCATTGAGATCCTCTGTGCCCAGGCTGCGCAGCTGGGTGGTGCTCAGGGTAGCCACTTGTGCTGAGGTCAGCTGGCCCATTTGGTCGCTGGTGAAGGCCGCGAGCTGGGCGGTGGTCAACCCGCGCACCACGGCGGTGGACAGGGCCCGCAGGTCCTGCGATTCCAGGTTGGCGATCTGCTCGGCGCCCAGGCTGCCCACCTGGCGCGTGGACAGCGCCGCGAACTGCGCCGTGCCCATCGCATTCAGGTCTGCCGTACCCAGGCCGGCGATCTGCGCGCCGCGCAGCGCGGCGACCTGTGCCGTGGTCAACGCCGCCGTCTGCACGTCGGTCAATGCGTTCAGGGCCTGGGTCGACAGGCTGGCGACCTGCGCCGTGCTCAGGCCTGCGATCTGTGCGCTGGTGAGGGCCGCGTACTGGTCGGTGCTGAAGGCCGCGAGCTGGTCGCTGGTCAAGGCGCGCAGGCGGCTCGTGGCCAGGGCCTGCAGGTCGTCACTCTGCAGTCCGGCAATCTGCTGGCTGCCCAGTTGCGACACCTGCGCCGTCGTCAGTGCCACGATCTGCGCGGTGGTCAGCGCGTTCAGGTCGATGGTGCTCAGCGCACGAATCTGCGCATTGCTCAGGCCCGCCACCTGCGCCGTCGTGAGCTGGCCCATCTGCTCCGAGCTCAGTGCGTCGAACTGGGCCGTGCTCAACGCGCGCAGCGTGGTGGACGACAGGGCACGCAGGTCCTGCGACTCGAGGTGGGCAATCTGCGTGCTGGTCAGGCTGGCCAGTTGTGACGCGGTGAGCGCCGCGAACTGGGCCGTCACCAGCGAGTTCAGGTCGCTGGTGGCCAGGCTGGGGATCTGGCCCGCACCCAGCGCGCGCACCTGGCCGGTGCCCAGTGCGGCGGTTTGCGCGTCGGTCAATGCGGCGAGGTCGGCGCTGTCGAGCGAGGCAACCTGCACCGTCGTCAGCGCCGCCACTTGGCCGTCGCGCAACTGGGTCATCTGCGCGCTGCCCAGTGCGCCGATCTGCGCCGTCGACAAGGCACGCAGCGCGGCCGGACCCAGCGCCCGCAAGTCGTCTGGCTCCAGGGCGGCCACCTGCATCAGCGTCATGGCGCCGGCCTGGGTGCCCGACAACAGCGCGAACTGGTCCGAACTCAGCAGGTTCAGCGCCAGCGGCGTCATGGCCGCTATCTGCGACGGGGTGAGGGCGCGCACCTGGTCGTCGGAGAGGGCGCTGCCCCCGCCCGGCATGTCGCCTGCCCCGCCGCCTCCGCCAGCGGGGCTGTCGGCGTTTCCGTTGTTGTCGCCACCGCTGCGGCTGGCGCCGCTGAAGCCACCCAGGATGGCACCCAGCGGGCCGCCGAGCAGACCGCCGATGAATGCGCGGAAGAACGAAAACATGACGTCAGTTCATCCGTTCAAGCGTGCCGCGGTCTAGCGGCACCGCACGGTATCGGGCCGCGCGGTGCTGCCAGCAGCGAAAGTGGTGGGTGCAGGTGCTCCTTGGCGTCAGAGCACCAGGTTCGACGACTTCAACTCGTCATCCAACATCTGGCGCTGTGCCAGCGTCAACCCCGCGGGTGTCGCCGCGGCCCCGCCGGCTGCCATTCCACTGCCCGCAGGCAACAGTTCGGACCCCGGTGCCGCCAGCAGGTCACCAAGCGTGGCCGGTGTCGGCTTGTCGGCCTGTTCGGGCGCCACATCCTTGGCAAACCACACGTCGGCCACTGCGTGCTGCGAACCGTCGGCCTTGGTGTAGCTCGACACCAGACCGATGAGGTTTCCGTTCTGGATGTCGGTGCCCACCTTGGCGGTCAGGTCGAGTTCGACGATGCCGAACTCGGCCAAGCCGTGCAGCTCGCCCGCGTCGGTCTTGCCGTCGTGGTTGGCGTCCACCCAAAGTTGCAACTCCTTCCAGTGCGCGTCGTGGGCGTTGAGCTTGCCGTCGTGGTTGGTGTCTTCCAGCGCCATGGCGGCATAACCGTTGCCGGCCCGCGTTCCGTCGGCGCGCAGCGTGGCTGCACCGTACAGCTCGGTGCCGTCGTTGATGATGCCGTCGTGGTTGCGGTCGCGTACCAGCAGACCATCACCGCCGCCTGTCCAGCCCCACTTGGCGGTGGTGCCGGTGCCCATCAAGTCAAAGTGCGCACCGTCGGCAGCCGCCCGGGTATGGATGCCGTCGCCATTGAGGTCCAGCACGATGGGCGTGGCCAGGAATAACGCGTCGAGCTGGGCGTTGGACATCACCGCCATGTCCTGAGTTTGGAAGGCAGCTATCTGGTCCGACGTCATCGTCGATATCTGGGCCGTTGTCAGTCCAGCTATCTGCGCCGTGGTGAAGGCCACGATCTGGTCCGTGGTCAGACCGGCGGTTTGCGTTGTGCTCAGGATGCCAATCTGTGCCGTAGTCAGCGCCTGGAACTGTGTGGTCGTCAGGGCGTCCAACTGGTCAGTCGTCAACGAGCGCACGGTCGCCACGCGCAGGGCCTGAATGTCGCTGGTCTCAAGTTTGCTGATTTGCAGCGTGGTCAGGCTGGGTACTTGCAGGACACTCAGCGCCGCGAAATGCTCGGTGCCCATGGCGTTCAGGTCCACTGTGTTCAGTGACGACAGCTGCAGGGTTGTCATCGACACCGCTTGAGCGGTTGTCAGCGCGCCCATCTCGATGGTTGTGAAGCTGTTGATCTGTTCGGTCGTCAGGCTCATGAAAGCCGTGGTCGTCAGGGCACGCAGGTCAGCCGTCTCCAGCGCGGCCAACTGGTTGGTACCCAGGGTGGAGGCTTGCAGCGTGGTCAGCGCGGCGAACTGCGCCGTGCCCAGGGCGTTCAAGTTGACGGTGGTCAGGGCGGACAACTGGTCGGTGCCGATCGAGACCACTTGTGCGGTCGTCAAGGCTGCCAAGCCGCTGGTGCCCAGGGCATTGAGGTCGACGCTGTTCAAGGAAGAGACCTGCTCTGTGGTCAGCGCACCGACCTGTGCGGTCGTCAACTGGCCCATCTGAACGGAGGTCAGTGAGTCGATCTGCGCGGTGTCCAGGGCGCGGATGGCGGCCGAGGACAGCGTGCGCAGGTCCTCGCTCTCGAGCTTGGAGATCTGCGCGGTGTTCAAAGCCATCACCTGCGCGGTGGTCAGCGCGGCGAACTGGGCTGAGGTGAAGGCGTTCAGGTCAACACTGGTCAACGCGTTGATCGCGTCGGTGCCGAGTGCGGCCACCTGGGCCGTCGTCAACTGGCTCATCTGGGCCGAGCTCAAGGCATCGATCTGGGCCGTCGTCATGATCCGCAGGTTGGCGGTGCTCAGGGCGCGCAGGTCGGCCGACTCCAGGGCCAGGAGTTGCGCCGTGTTCAGGTTCGAAGCCTGGTCGGTGTTGAGCGCGGCGAACTGCGCCGTGCCCAGGGCGTTCAGGTTGACGGTGGTCAGGGTGGACAACTGCGCGGTGCCGAGCGAGACCACCTGTGCGGTCGTCAAAGCGGCCAGGCCGCTGGTGCCCAGGGCGTTGAGGTCGACGCTGTTCAAGGTCGACAGCTGCGGCGTGCCGGTCAGCGCAGCGACCTGGGCGGTCGTCAACTGGCCCATCTGGACGGAGGTCAGTGCGTCGATCTGCGCGGTGTCCAGGGCGCGAATGGCGGCCGAGGACAGCGTGCGCAGGTCCTCGCTCTCGAGCCTGGAGATCTGCGCGGTGTTCAAGGCCATCACCTGCGCGGTGCTCAGCGCGGCGAACTGGGCTGAGGTGAAGGCGTTCAGGTCAACACTGGTCAACGCGTTGATCGCGTCGGTGCCGAGTGCGGCCACCTGGGCCGTCGTCAACTGGCTCATCTGGGCCGAGCTCAAGGCATCGATCTGGGCCGTCGTCATGATCCGCAGGTTGGCGGTGCTCAGGGCGCGCAGGTCGGCCGACTCCAGACTCTGCAGCTGTGCGCTGTTGAGGTTGGTGATCTGACTGCTGCTGATGGCTGCCACCTGTGCTGTGGTCAGCGCGATGATCTTGCTGGGAGTGAACGCCGCCCAGTCCGCCGACGTCAGGTTGGCGATCGTCGCCGTGGACAAGCCCGCGATCTGGGTCGTGGACAGGCTGGAGATGATGGAAGCCATGGTGACGATCCTTGTTGCCGGCGGGCCGGCGTTCTTGAGACTTTTCTTGCGGGTCGGTGGCCTGCTTCTGGCAGGTTCCGGGCTCGGCGACGTTGGTTCTGGGACTGAAGCGTTCCTGTTCGGCGGGTGGCGTGACACGGGTCACTCCGGCCCAACGACCTGAAACTCTTCGTTGCTTGCTATATATCGGAGGCTCAGAGCGGACCTTGAGCGCGAGACTGGTCGCGGTTTGACGTGCATATCCGGCCACGTGGTCAATTGCTGGTGCCTTTGGGAGTCGCCTTGGCCGAATTCGGGGGGCGTGAATGCCCCGGGGCGGGGTGCCGCAGGGGCCGTGATCGGCGTGTTCGTGCTGAAGTTCACGGTCCTTGGCGCCTAAGCGTTCAAGTTCCAGCCGCAACGACCGTTCGCGCGGCGCGCGCGCACGCGATTCTTGTCTGCCGCCTGCAACAAAAAAAGGGGCCGCCGGCACCTCATGTGCACAGCGGCCCCGGCGCGCCGGTGGCCCGGCGCGGGAGCAAAACGCGGGTCGGCTACTTCTTGTCGCCGGGTACCTTGCCCTCCACGCCCTTGAGGTAGAAGTTCACGCCGCCCAGGAACTTGTCGTCGGCGACCTCGTCCTTCTTCAGCACCTCCTTGCCGTCCTGGCCCAGCAGCGGGCCTTTCCAGATATTGAAGCTGCCGTCCTTCAGGCCGGCCTTGACGGTCTCGACCTTGGCCTTGATGTCGGCGGGCACACGGTCGTTGATGGACACGATGTCGATGGCGCCTTCCTTCACGCCCCACCAGGCCGACTCGCCGCCCTTCCAGCTGCCGTCCAGCGCCTCGCGCGTGGCCTTTATGTAATACGGCGCCCAGTTGATGATGGCCGACGCCAGGTGGGCCTCGGGCGCATAGGCCGTCATGTCGGAATCCCAGCCGAAGGCCAGCTTCTTGTTCTTGGCGGCGGTCTGCAACACGGCCGAGCTGTCGGTGTTCTGGAACAGAACGTCGGCGCCGCCGTTGATCAGGCTTTGCGCGGCCTCGGTTTCCTTGGGCGGGTTGAACCACTCGTTGACCCAGACCACCTTGGTCTTGATCTTGGGGTTGACGCTTTGCGCGCCCAGCGTGAAGGAGTTGATGTTGCGGATGACCTCGGGGATGGGGATCGAGCCCACCACGCCCAGCGTGTTGCTCTTGGTCATGGCGCCGGCAATCACGCCGGCCATGTAGGCGCCTTCGTAGGTGCGGCTGTCGTAGGTGCGCATGTTGGCCGCCTGCTTGTAGCCGGTGGCGTGCTCGAACTTCACGCCGGGCATGTCGGCGGCCACCTTGAGCATCGGCTCCATGTAGCCGAAGGTGGTGCCGATGATCAGCTTGTGGCCCTGGCCGGCCATGTCGCGGAAGACGCGTTCGGCGTCGGCCGCCTCGGGCACTTTCTCGACGAAGCTGGTGACCACCTTGTCGCCGAATTCCTTCTCGATGGCCTTGCGGCCGTTGTCGTGGGCGAAGGTCCAGCCGCCGTCGCCGACGGGGCCGACGTAGGCGAAGGCGATCTTCAGTGGCTCGGGCTTGGGCGCCGGCGCGGGCGCTGATGCCGTGGCGGCGGCTGGGGCGGCTTCTTCTTTCTTGCCGCAGCCTGCCAGCGTTGCGGCGGCGGCCACGGCCGACCAGCTGGCCAGCTTCAAGACGGTGCGTTTCGAGACGGGTTTCATGGGGCGAATACTCCTGGTGGGGTTGGTCGAGCGGGAAGGTTGACTCGCGGCTTCACGAGCCCGGATGAAACGGTTTGCCCAGCGACGCCGGCATGTTCTGGCGTATCCACGCCGCGTTGCTGGAAATCAGCACAAGCACGACGATGGTGGCCAGGTAGGGCAGCATGCTGAGCAGCTGGCTGGGGACATCCACACCCTGGCCCTGCAAATGGAATTGCAGCATGGTGACGCCGCCGAACAGGTAGGCGCCCAGCAGCACGCGGGCCGGCCGCCAGGTGGCGAATGTCGTCAGCGCCAGCGCGATCCAGCCCTTGCCGGCCAGCATGCCTTCCACCCACAGCGGCGTGTACACCACCGACAGGTAGGCGCCGGCCAGCCCGCACAGGGCGCCGCCGACCAGCACCGCGCCCATGCGGATGCGGCGCACCGGGTAGCCCAAAGCATGTGCGGATTCGGGCGATTCGCCCACCGCACGCAGCACCAGACCAGCCCGGGTACGCATGAGGAACCAGGCCAGGCCCAGCGCCAGAACGATGGCGATGTAGACCATGGGGTGCTGCCGGAACAGCGCCGGCCCGACGAAGGGCAGGTCGGCCAGGTAGGGGATGCTGTACTGCGGCCGTTCGCCCAGCTTGGCCTGCGTGTAGGCAATGCCCACGAAGGCCGAGAAGCCGGCGCCGAACAGGCTCAACGCCAGACCGGTGGCGTACTGGTTGGTGCCCAGCCAAATCACCAACGCGCCAAAGGCCGCCGCCATGGCCGCGCCGGCCAGGGCGCCGGCGGCAAAGCCGACCCAGTCGTTGCCGCTGTGCACGGTGGCCGCGAAGCCGGCCACGGCCGCCACCAGCATCATGCCTTCGGCCCCCAGATTGACGATGCCGGCGCGCTCGTTGATCAGCAGCCCCAGGCCCGCCAACGCCAGCACGGTGCCGGCGTTGAGCGTGGCGGCGATGAGAAGCGCGGTGCCGTCCATGTCAGTGCACCGTGTGGATCCCTCTCCCGCTTGCGGGAGAGGGCTGGGGTGAGGGCTGGAATGAGGGCCGGGCCGCACGCACCCAGCGCAGGCGGAAGTGGACCAGCGTGTCGCAGGCCAGCAGACTGAACAGCAGCAGCCCCTGGAACACCCCGGTCAGCGACTTGGGCAGGCCCATGCGGGATTGCGCGAGTTCACCCCCGATGTAGAACATGCTCATGAGGACGGCCGAAAACACGATGCCCACCGGGTGCAGCCGCCCGACATAGGCCACGATGATCGCCGCGAAGCCGTAGCCGGCCGGCACGTGAGGCGTCAGCTGGCCCAGCGGGCCGGCCACTTCCAGCGCACCGGCCAGCCCGGCCATGCCGCCGGACACCAGCAGCGCCGTCCACAGCGCGCCGCGTGACGAGAACCCGGCGTAGCGCGCCGCCTGCGGTGCCAGGCCGCCCACCTGCAGCGCAAAGCCGCGGTAGGTGCGGAAGAGGAAGGCCCAGAACAGGGCCACGAGCACCAGAGCCAGCAGCACGCCGATGTGGGCGCGCAGCCCGTCCGTCAGTCGTGGCACCCGCGTCTCGGGCAGGAAGGTGATGGACTGCGGAAAATTGAATCCCTGGGGGTCCTTCCAGGGGCCGTAGACCAGTGTGCCCAGCACCAGCACCGCCACGTACACCAGCATCAGGCTGACCAGGATCTCGCTGGCGTTGAAACGGTCGCGCAGCAGCGCCACCAGCCCCGCCCAGGCCATGCCGCCCAGCACGCCGGCCAGCAGGATGGGCACGACGATGCCTCTGCCCAATGACGCCATCCACGCCGTGCCCGGCCCGGCCTGCATGGCCACCCAGCCGGCGGCCAGGGCGCCGATGACGAACTGCCCCTCCGCGCCGATGTTCCACACGTTGGCGCGAAAGCACAGCGCCAGGCCGAGTGCGATCAGGATCAGCGGCGTGGCCTTGATGGACAGTTCCGACAAGGCGTACAGGTTCTTCACGGGTTCGACGAAGAACATCTGCAGGCCGCGCAGCGGGTCCTTGCCCAGCAGGCTGAACAGCACCACGCCGATCAACATCGTCAAGGCCAGCGCCAGCAGCGGCGAGGCCAGCGACATCAGCTTCGAAGGCTGCGGCCGCGCTTCAAGCCGCAGCATGGGCGGGCTCCGGGGCTTCTTCGTGTGACCACAGCCCGGACATCCATTCGCCGATCTGCGCCACCGTGGCCTGCGCGGTGGGCTGCGCGGGCGACACACGGCCGCGCGCCATCACGACCAGGCGGTCGCTGATCTGGAACAGCTCGTCGAGTTCTTCGCTGACGACAAGCAGCGCGCAGCCGGCATCGCGCAGCGCCAGCAGTTCGCCACGGATGAGCGCGGCCGCGCCCACATCCACCCCCCAGGTGGGCTGGCTGACGATCAGCAGGCGCGGCCGGGCATCGATTTCGCGGCCGACGATGAACTTCTGCAGATTGCCGCCCGACAGGCTGCGCGCGGCTGCGGCCGAACCACCGGCCTTGACCTGGAAGCGGTTGATGAGGTGCTCGGCCAGGCGCCGCACGCGCGCCGGGTGCAGCCAGCCGCTGCGCGACACGCCCTCGGTGCGCGTGAGAAGCGTGTTCTGCGCCAGGCTCAGCGTGGGCACGGCGCCGCGGCCCAGGCGTTCTTCGGGCACGAAATGCAGGCCCTGGGCGCGGCGTTGGCGGGGTGACTGCGCGGCGATGTCCTGGCCGAAGAGCGTGATGGTGCCGGCATCGGCCCGCGGGTCTTCACCCGACAGCGCCGCCATCAGTTCCTGCTGGCCGTTGCCGGACACGCCTGCCACACCCAGGATCTCGCCGGCACGCACTTCGAAATCAATGTTCTGCAGCGCCGTGCCGAAAGGATGATCGCTGGCCAGTGACAAGCCCTTCACCTGCAACACCACCGGCCCCATCTGCGCCGGCCGGTGCTGCAACGGCGGCGGCTCGGCGCCGATCATCAACCGCGACAGGCTGGCGTTGGTCTCGTCGGCCGGCGTCACCTCGCCCGCGACCTGGCCGCCGCGCAGCACCGTGCAGCGGTGGCACAGCGCGCGGATCTCGTCGAGCTTGTGGCTGATGTACAGGATGGAGCAGCCCTGTTGGCTGAGCAGGCGCAGCGTTGCGAACAGCTTGTCCACGGCCTGCGGCGTAAGCACCGAGGTCGGCTCGTCCAGTATCAGCAACTGGGGTTCGGTCAGCAGGGCGCGCACGATCTCCACCCGCTGGCGCTCGCCCACGCTGAGCGTATGCACGGGGCGCAGCGGGTCGACGTCCAGCCCGTAGCGTTTGGCCACGTCGACGATGCTGCGCGTCGCTTGCGGCAGGCCGATCGATTTGTCGAGGCCGATCCAGACGTTCTCGGCCGCCGTCAGCGTGTCGAACAGCGAGAAGTGCTGGTAGACCATGCTGATGCCCAGCGCCCGCGCCTGCGCCGGGCTGGCCACGGCCACTGTCTGGCCATTGAAGTGGATGCTGCCTTCGTCGGGCTGCACGGCGCCGACGATGATCTTCATCAACGTGCTCTTGCCGGCGCCGTTTTCGCCCAGCACGGCGTGGATCTCGCCGGGCTCGACGCGCAGGTTCACCCGGTCGCAAGCACGCACCGCCGGGTACTGCTTGCTGACGCCGGTGAGTTCGAGTCGGAGCATCGTGGGGTGGGGGCCTGGCGCGGCCCGGCGCGGTCTAGAACCGGTGCCGCATGCCGACCGCGTAGGTCGTGCCGTTGGTCAGGCCGGTGAACTTGTCGCTGAGGTAGACCGCGTACACATTGGTGCGCTTGGACAGCGGGTAATCGTAGCCCACGGTCATGATCTTGCTGGTGCGCTCGGGCGTGGGGCCGGCCACGTCGACATCGGATGTGCCATGGGCCGCCAGCAACGCGCCGCTGCCGATCGGCACCGAGGCGCCGACATGCACGTTGGTGGTGTCCACGTCGAGCGTGGCGTCGGTGCGGATGCGGCCGTACTGCGCAAACAAGCGCATCACGCCGAAGTCGTAGGAGCCGCCGAACTGATAGGCGTTCTGGCTGCCGAAGCCAGGAAACGCAGAGATGGGTCTGCCGAGGGTGCCCTGTGTCTTGACCTCTTGCCACGCCGCCGTCACCCCCAGTGGTCCGGCGCGGTAGGTGGCGCTGGCGCCCAGGTTCTTGCCTCTGGAATTGACCGCGCCCTCGCCCGCAGCGACCATCACCGTGGCTGACAGCCCGCCCATCGCCGGGGTGGTGTAGGCGATGGCGTTGTTCCAGCCCGAGTCGCCGACCACCGGCGTGCCGGCCGGCAGGCTGTAGTACTGGCGAACGGCGGGCGAGAAGCCGAACGAATCGCCGAAGGGGTTGAACTGCAGCGTCGAAATCCACATCGGCGGCCCCATGCGGCCCAGGCGCAGGTTGCCGAAGCCGCCGCTCAGGTTGACGACGGCGTTGCGCGCCCAGAACGCGTCCACGTTGGGCACCCGGCCCGCGCCGCCGCTGTCCAGCAGCAGGAACGATTCCAGCGTGAAGCCGACGCGCAGGCCACCGCCCAAATCTTCGGAGCCGCGGAACCCGATGTGGCTGGTGCTGTAGTTGCCGCTGTCCAGCCGCTTGACCTTGAGGCCGCCGGCATTCTGGAACTGGCCGGCGGACACATCGAGCAGACCGTAGATCTGCACCGAGGACTGCGCCCAGGCAAGAGTAGTGCTGCCGGACAGGGTCATGACGGCCAGGGAACACAGGCGGGGAACGGGACGCATCAGGAAATCCTTTAGAGGTGGGTGAGTTGTGGTCACGCTCCTGAAGCAAATCGCGGGCCATGCGGGCCCCGTTCGTAAAGTGGCCGTCCGGCGACGTAGGCGCGGTGCAGGTTGCGTTCGTCGCCCAGCAGCATCCAGGCGAAGACGCGGGCGTGCAGGTCCTGCGCGGGCAAGCCCGCCACCTGGCCTCTGGCGACGGCGTCGCGGTGGGTGGCGACTGGCCCCACGGCCCAGTCCCAAAGTGCCAGGTCAGCGAGAGCGCCGGCGCCGAGATGGCCGATTTCGTGCGCCAGCCCCAGCCCATGCGCTGCGCCCAGGGTGGCTGCGTGCAGCGCTGTCCATGCGCTGAGTTGGCTGCCGACCTGGTGGCCTTGCAAGGCCACCACCTTGTAGGCCTCGGCCGCCGTGCGCAACATCGACAGGCTGGTGCCGCCGCCCACGTCCGTGGCCAGCGACACCTGGTGGCCGGCCTGGATGGCGGCTGGCCAGTCGAACAGGCCGCTGCCCAGGAACAGGTTGCTGCTGGGGCAGAAGGCAATCTGTGCACCACTGTCGCGCAGCCGTGCGCGGTCTTGGGCATCCAGCCAGATGCCGTGCGCCAACACGGCCCGCTCGTTCAGCAGGCCGGCCTGGTCGTACACGTCCAGGTAGCTGCGCGCCTGCGGGAACAGATCGGCCACCCAGCGCACCTCGTCGCGGTTCTCGGCCACGTGCGTCTGCATGTACAGGCCGGCATGCCGGGCCAGCAGACCGCCGGCCATTGCCAGTTGCTGCGGCGTGCTGGTGACGGCGAATCGCACCGTGACGGCATAGGCATTGCGGCCCTGGCCGTGCCAGCGCTGGATGAGCGCCTCGCAAGCGCGCTCGGCCGCTGCGCCTTCGTCGTGCGGGGCGTCGCGCAGGCTGTCGGGCGCATGGCGGTCCATCAGCACCTTGCCGGTGATCAGCCGCATGCCGCGCTGCGTGGCAGCCGCGAACAAAGCCTCGGCAGACACCGCGTGCACGGTCGGGAAGACCACTGCCGCCGTCGTGCCGTGGGCCAGCAGCGCATCCAGAAAATGCGCCGCCCCCTGTGCCGCCACGGCCGGGTCGGCAAAGCGGCGTTCGGCGGGAAAAGTGTAGGTCTCGAGCCAATCCAGCAGGCCCTTGCCGTGGCTGGCGATGACGTCCAGCTGCGGGCAGTGCACGTGGGTGTCGATGAACCCAGGCATCAGCAGCCGGCCACGCTGGTCGTCGCGCTGCCAGTCCTCGCCCGGCGGTTGTTCGCCGGGCACGGCGCCAGCGATGCGCCCGCCATCGATCAGCAACCAGTGGTCCGGCCGCCAGCGCACGCCGCCCAGACCCGTGCTGCCCCAAGGCGGGGCGCTGGTGAAGTCCAGCAGGTCGGCGCGGATGGCCATGCGGGTCATGAAACGGCCCTTTGCGATGCGCGCCCGGGGCGGTCCGCGGCTTGCATGCCGGGTTTGCCCAAGCCCTTCTGTTTGCCCATATGCTGATGCGTCCCTGGCGTCGTCCCGACGCCTTATACCCGCGCTGTCCCGATCAGGCCGAAGCGCGGCCACACTTGCACCCATGACCACCCGTCCCATCCGCTTCCATCACCGAGGCCGACTCGTCGAGCTCGACGACTGCCCGCCCACGCGCACGGTGCTGGAGTGGCTGCGCGAGGACGTGCACTGCACCGGCACCAAGGAAGGCTGCGCCGAAGGTGACTGCGGCGCCTGCACCGTGGTGCTGGGCGAGCTCGACGGCGACGGCGGGATGGCATTGAAGCCGGTGAATGCCTGCATCCAGTTCGTTCCCACGCTGGACGGCAAGGCCTTGTACACAGTGGAAGACCTCAAGCGCGGCGACACCCTGCACCCGGTTCAGCAGGCCATGGTGGACTGCCATGGTTCGCAGTGCGGTTTCTGCACGCCGGGCTTCGTGATGTCGCTGTGGGCCTGTTACGAACGCCACCACGCGGCTGGCACGCAGCCCAGCCGTCAGCAATTGGCCGACGACGTGTCTGGCAACCTTTGCCGCTGCACGGGCTACCGGCCGATCCTCGATGCCGGCCAGCGCATGTTCGATGCCGATACCGTGCCGCTGGCACGTGCGCCCGTGGTCGCCGCCCTGCAGGCCTTGCGCGCCGACCCGCCGCTGCAGCTGGGCACGGCCTATGCCGCGCCGCGCACGCTGCAGGAATTCGCCGCGCTGCGCGCCGCGCGGCCGCAAGCGCAAATCCTGGCCGGCAGCACCGACATGGGGCTGTGGATGACCAAGCAGTTTCGCGAGCTGCCCGAGCTCATCTACATCGGCGCCGTGAAGGAGCTGCAGCGCGTGCAGGTGGTGGACGGCGCGCTGCACATCGGCGCGGCGGCTTCACTGGAATCAGCCTGGCAGGCATTGGTGACGCACTGGCCCGCGCTGCGCGACCTGTGGCTGCGCTTTGCCTCGTGGCCTGTTCGCGCCACCGGCACGATGGGCGGCAACGTGGCCAACGGTTCGCCCATCGGCGACTCGGCCCCGGTGCTGATGGCGCTCGACGCCAGCGTCGTGCTGCGCCGTGGCGACCAAGTGCGGCAACTGCCGCTGGCCGACTTCTACACCGGCTACATGCGCAACCGCCTGGAACCCGGCGAGTTCGTGCAGGCCCTGACGGTGCCCCTGCCGCGCGCGGCAGAACGGGTGCGGGCCTACAAAATCAGCAAGCGCTTCGACTGCGACATCTCGGCCGTCTGCACCGGGTTGGCCATCGAGCTGGACGGCGACGTGGTGCGCGAGGTGCGGTTGGCCTTCGGCGGCATGGCCGCCACCGTGCAGCGTGCCGCAGCGGCCGAGGCCGCGGTGCGTGGTCAGCCGTGGAACGAATCGACGGCTCAAGCCGCCATGGCGGCCCTGGCGCACGATTTCACGCCGCTGTCCGACGCCCGCGCCAGTGCGCCCTACCGGCTGCAGGTGGCGCAGAACCTGATCAAGCGCTTCTGGCTGGAAACCCGCCGCGACAGCCCGTTGGCCGAGGGCCAGCTCAACGTCTGGGCCCGCGAGGCGGCGGCGTGAACAAGCCGAGTGACTGGCCGAATGACGGGCCGCTGAGTCCGGCTCGAACCAGCCACGTCAGCACGCCGGGCGTGGCCGGGCAAGGCGTGCCGCACGAGTCGGCCCATCTGCATGTCGCGGGTGCCGCGCCCTACACCGACGACCTGCCCGAACTGGCCGGCACGCTGCACGCCGCGCTCGGTTTGTCGCCAGTGGCGCATGGCGTGTTGCACGGTCTGGACCTGGCCCGCGTGCGCGCCATGCCCGGCGTGGTGGATGTCTTCAGCGCGCAGCACATCCCCGGCCGCAACGACTGCGGCGCGCTGGTGGCCGACGACCCCATCCTGGCCGGTGAGCCCGGCGCGGTGCTGCGCTACCGCGGCCAGCCGGTGTTTGCCGTGGTGGCGCGCACGCGCGACCAGGCGCGCCGCGCCGCTGCGCTGGCTGCGCAGGTGGTGCTGGCCGACGCGCTGCCGCCCATCCTGAGCCCGCAGCAAGCGCACGCCGCGCAGCAGTACGTGGTGCCGCCCATGCACCTGTCGCGCGGCGATGCACGCAGCGCCATCGACAGTGCGCCGCACCGCATCGGCACGCAGTTCGACGTGGGCGGCCAGGAACAGTTCTATCTGGAAGGCCAGATCAGCGTCGCCGTGCCGACCGAGGACGGCGGCATGAAGGTGTACTGCAGCACTCAGCACCCCAGCGAGATGCAGCACCACGTGGCCCACGCGCTGCAGCGGCCGGCCCACGCCGTGCAGGTGGAATGCCGGCGCATGGGAGGCGGCTTCGGCGGCAAGGAATCGCAGTCTGCGCAGTTCGCTTGCGTGGCCGCCGTGGCCGCAGTGCGCACACAACGGCCCGTGAAGCTGCGCATCGACCGCGACGACGACTTCCTCATCACCGGCCGGCGCCATTGTTTCCACTACGAACTCGACGCGGGCTTCGACGACGACGGCCGCATCCTCGGCACCGAACTGAGCATGGTGTCGCGCGCCGGCCACTCGGCCGACCTGTCGGGCCCGGTGATGACGCGCGCCATGTGCCACTTCGACAACGCCTACTGGCTGCCGCACGTCGCCATCCACGGCTATTCGGGCAAGACCAATACCCAGAGCAACACCGCCTTCCGCGGCTTCGGCGGCCCGCAGGGCGCCATCGCGGTAGAGACCTTGATCGACTCGGTGGCGCGCAGATTGGGGCTCGACCCACTGGCGGTGCGCCGCGCCAACTTCTACGGCCCACACGATCGCAACGTCACGCCCTACGGCCAGGTCATCGACGACAACATCATCCACGAGCTGGTGGACGAGCTCGAGCGCAGCAGCAACTACGCCCAGCGCCGCCAGGGTGTCGCCGCCTTCAACGCAACGAGCCCGGTGTTGAAGAAGGGCCTGGCGCTGACACCGCTGAAGTTCGGCATCGCCTTTAACGTCGTGCACCTGAACCAGGCCGGCGCGCTGGTGCATGTCTACACCGACGGCTCGGTGCTGGTGAACCACGGCGGCACCGAAATGGGTCAGGGCCTGAACACCAAGGTGGCGCAGGTGGTGGCGCATGAACTGGGCTTGCCGATGGCCCGCGTGCGCTGCACGGCCACCGACACGCAGAAGGTGGCCAACACCTCGGCCACGGCGGCGTCGACCGGCAGCGACCTGAACGGCAAGGCCGCGCAAGATGCCGCGCGGCAGATTCGCCAGCGCCTGGCTGCCTTTGCCGCGGCCGAGTGGGGCGGCGATGTTGATGACGTGCACTTTGTCGACGAGCATGTGCACGTCGCCGGCCAACGGCTGCCATTCGCCGATGTGGTGGCGCAGGCCTACCTGGGGCGCGTGCAACTCTGGAGCGACGGCTTCTACGCCACGCCGGGCATCAGCTGGAACCGCCAGACCATGCAGGGCCACCCGTTTCATTACTTCGCTTATGGCGCGGCGGTGAGCGAGGTGTTGGTCGACACGCTGACCGGCGAATTCAGGCTGCTGCGCGCCGACGTGCTGCAAGACGCCGGCAGGTCGCTGAACCCAACGCTGGACATCGGTCAGGTCGAGGGCGCCTTCATCCAGGGCATGGGCTGGCTGACCATGGAAGAGCTCGTGTGGCACCCGGCCGACGGCTCGGCCAAAGCGGGGTTGCTGCTGACGCATGCGCCCAGCACCTACAAGATACCCACCGCCAACGACTGCCCGCCCGTCTTCAATGTCGCCTTGTTCAACCGCCCCAACGCGCAAGACAGCATCCACCGCAGCAAGGCCGTGGGCGAGCCGCCGCTGCTGCTGGCGTTTTCGGTGTTCTTCGCCATCCGCGACGCCATCTCGGCCGTCGGCCAGCACCGCGTCGACCCGCCGCTGCAGGCCCCGGCGACGCCCGAGTCGGTGTTGCGCGCCATCAATGCAGTCACGGCGCTGACTGCGGTGCAGCGCGGGGAATGACGCCCACGGCCGTCCGCGAGGCCGCGCTGCGCTGGCATGCGACGGCCCGTTCTGCCATCGTGGTGGAAGTGCTGACCGCCCGGGGATCGGTGCCACGCGACGCCGGCACGCGCATGCTGGTGGCGGCCGACGAGGTGCTGGGCACCATCGGCGGCGGGCACCTCGAACTGCAGGCCATCGCTACCGCGCGCCAACTGCTGGCGGTAGGAGGTGCGCCGCAAGATCAAGCCGTCGCGCTGGGCCCCAGCCTGGGCCAGTGCTGCGGCGGCGCGCTGACGCTGCGCTTCACCGACCTTGCTGCCTGCAGCCCGCCGCAATGGCCGCTGCCGCCAGTGCTTTTCAATCTGCAGCTCTACGGCGCAGGGCATGTCGGCCGGGCCATCGTGAACCTGCTCGGCGGCATCGACTGCCGGGTGCGCTGGATCGACGAGCGCGACGATGAATTCCCGAGCGCGCCCCTGCCTGCGCACATCGAACCCGTCTGCACCGACTCCGTGCAGGCCGAGGTGGCCCAAGCCGCACCGGGCACCTACTACCTGGTACTGACACACAGCCACGACCTCGACCTGGGCCTGAGCCACGCCATCCTGGCGCGCGGCGACTTCGGCTACTTCGGCCTGATCGGCAGCGCCACCAAGCGCGCACGTTTCGAACACCGCCTTGCCGACCGTGGCATCACGCCAGCCACTCTGGCGCGCATGGTCTGCCCTGTCGGGCTGCCCGGCCTGCGTGGCAAGCAACCCGAGGTGCTGGCCGTGTCGGTGGTGGCGCAGTTGCTGATGCAGCCGTTGCTCCAGGGGCATTGACGCAGTTCGATCCGATCGCGGCTGTCTGTGCTTTGGCCGCGCGCGCGGAAAGCAGCGTGGCTTCGCCATCACGATGGCGGTCGGTATCACCGCCGCGTGTTGATCGATTCTCGTGGCGGCCCCCATCCTGCTGCTGCTGGGCGACTGGCGCAGCCGGCGCGGCAAGGTGATGTTTGCGGTCGAGGCGCCTGACCCGCAAAGCGCGGGCTCGTCAGATCAGCCCAAAGCGACAGCTTGGCGATGACCGGGTGTCGCGTGGCATCGGCCGCCCCGCCGGGCATCAACCGTGGCTGGACTCGAACTCCCGCATGTAGCCCACCAGCGCCTGCACGCCGGCCAACGGCATGGCGTTGTAGATGGACGCTCGCATGCCGCCCACCACGCGGTGGCCTCTTAGCTGCACCATGCCGCGGGCTACGGCGCCGGCCAGGAAGGCGCCGTCTAAAGCGGGGTTCTTCAGCCTGAACGGTACGTTCATCAGCGACCGGCAGTCGCTCGCCACGGGGCTGTTGAAGAAGGCGCTGGCGTCCAAGAAGCCGTACAGCAGCGCGGCCTTGCGTGCGTTGTGCTCGGCCATGCCGGCCAGCCCGCCTTGCGCCTTGATCCAGCCAAACACCAGCCCGGCGATGTAGATGGCATACGTGGGCGGCGTGTTGTACATCGAGTTGTTGTCGGCCACGGTTTTGTAGTCGAAGGCCGCGGGGGTGGTGGGCAGGGCCTGGCCGATGAGGTCTTCGCGCACGATGACGATGGTCAGGCCGGCGGGGCCGATGTTTTTCTGCGCGCCGCCATAGATCAGCCCGTACTTCGCCACGTCCACCGGGCGCGACAAGATGCTGCTGGACATGTCGGCCACCAGCGGCACGTGGCCGACGTCCGGCGTGAAGTGGTACTCCACCCCGCCAATCGTCTCGTTGCTGCAGATGTGCACGTAGGCCGCATCCGGGCTCAGCCGCCAGGTGTCGCGCGGCGGGATGCTGGTGTAGCCGGTGTCGGCGGCGCTGGCGGCCACGTTGACCGTCGCGTACTTCTTCGCCTCGGCGATCGACTTTTTCGACCATTCGCCGGTGTCGATGAAGTCGATGGACCGGCGCCCGCGCAGCAGGTTCATCGGCACGATGGCGTTTTCGCCCAGCGCGCCACCCTGCATGAAAAGCACCTTGTAGTGGTCCGGCACGGCCAGCAATTCACGCAGCAGGGCCTGGGCCTCGGCGGCAATGGC
>ENA-OFCE01000331-OFCE01000331.1-metagenomes-genome-assembly--contig:-NODE-331-length-32442-cov-7.421867_pt1 | contig 32442 bp, 28 predicted proteins | sample MGYA00153388_OFCE01 | MGnify analysis MGYA00153388 | reverse complement strand
TTTAGGCATTTCCTGACAGGACGTCAGTAAATGCCGGCCCCGGAGGAAACGGAGATGGCATTAGAGTCTCTAGTCAGCGAATTCCCGGGCCGAGCGGGGAGGGCATCCAAAGGGGAACCGATGCGGAATGGGTTCCCCTTTGAACTTCGTAGGCGCTACAAAGACGCTCTAAAGGAATACCTTGATAAACCTCCCGCAAAAATAACCTAGGACAAGCATTAAACCGTATCTTTTTATTGTTAATAGATTAACAATTTTTTACATCTTTATTGACTATCCCCTACAAGAGTTATAAAATAAGTAGTAAAAAGGCAATTTTCAATTATAATAAGCAGGTCGAGGAGGTCTGGTAATGTATAAAATAGTGAGGAAAGAAGTCCTGAACCCGGTGGTTAAACTGATGGAGATCGAAGCTCCCTTCGTAGCCAGGAAGGCTGAACCGGGTCAGTTTATCATTCTGCGAGTGGATGAAAATGGTGAAAGAGTTCCGTTAACGATTGCGGATTATGACCGGCAAAAAGGTACTGTTACCATCATTTTTCAAGAAGTCGGAAAGACAACCAAGGTTCTTGGAAACCTGAATGAGGGAGATGTTCTGCTGGATTTTGTGGGCCCCTTGGGCGTAGCTTCTCATCTGGAGGGCTACAAAAAGGTAGCAGTAATTGGCGGTGGCCTTGGAACGGCCATTGCGTATCCCCAGGCGAAAAAGCTTCATGCTTTGGGAGCGGAAGTGCATATGATTACCGGGTTCAGGAGCCAGGACCTGATCATATTGGAAGATGAAATAAAGGCAGTCACGGATAAGGCCATCACGGCTACGGATGATGGATCCAATGGAAATAAGGGATTGGTTACCGACGTACTGAGGGGTTTGATCGAGGAAGGACATAAATATGATCTGGTTATTGCTATCGGACCTCTGATCATGATGAAATTCGTTGCAAAACTCACAAAGGAGTATGGGATAAAGACACTGGTCAGCATGAACCCTGTAATGGTAGATGGAACCGGCATGTGCGGCGGGTGCCGTGTGACGGTAGGTGGAAAAACCAAATTTGCATGTGTTGACGGTCCGGATTTTGACGGACATGAAGTTGATTTTGATGAAGCCATGAGAAGGCAGTTAATGTACAAAGCCGAAGAAAAGAAATGCAGTGAGGACCATACATGCAGAATGGAGGGGATGCAAAATGCCTAATATGTCGCCTAAAAAAGTGGGAATGCCGGAGCAGGACCCTGATATAAGAAATAAAAACTTCCTTGAAGTGGCCCTTGGCTACAGTGAGGAATTGGCAATAGAAGAAGCGCAACGCTGTTTGACCTGTAAACATAAACCCTGTGTACAGGGATGTCCTGTCAATGTTAAAATCCCCGAGTTTATCGAATTGGTAGCCCAGGGAAAGTTTGAAGAAGCCTATGACAAAGTGAAGGAGACCAATAGCCTGCCTGCAGTGTGCGGTAGAGTATGTCCCCAGGAGAGCCAGTGTGAGAAGTTCTGTGTAAGGGCTGTCAAGGGAGAATCCGTAGGCATTGGAAGACTCGAAAGATTTGTTGCGGATTGGTACATGCTGAACAAACAGCCGAAAGTGGAAAAAGCCGAAAAGAATGGCAGAAAGGTCGCTGTCATCGGGGCCGGACCTGCCGGTTTAACTTGTGCGGGTGACCTGGCCAAAATGGGCTACGATGTAACCATATTTGAAGCCTTCCATACGCCCGGTGGAGTTCTAATGTACGGAATACCGGAATTCAGGCTTCCGAAGGCCCTGGTGCAGAAGGAAATCGATAGCCTGCGGCAGATGGGTGTTGAAATAAAGACCAATATGGTTATCGGCAAGGTATTTTCCCTGGATGAACTCATCGAAGAAGGCTATGAAGCCATGTTCATAGGCTCCGGTGCAGGGCTTCCGAGCTTCATGGGAATTCCCGGAGAAAACCTCAATGGGGTTTACTCTGCCAATGAGTTTCTTACAAGAATCAATCTCATGAAGGCCTATAAATTCCCGGAATGCGATACGCCGGTAAAAGTCGGAAAAAATGTAGCTGTTGTCGGTGGCGGAAACGTTGCCATGGATGCTGCGAGAAGTGCCAAGAGAATGGGCGCCGAGAAGGTCTATATCGTATACAGGCGTTCCGAGTCCGAAATGCCTGCAAGACTGGAAGAGATCCATCATGCGAAGGAAGAGGGCATCATCTTCAAGCTGTTGACCAATCCGACCCAGATTATAGGTACTGAGGATGGATGGGTTAAAGGCATGGAGTGTATGGAAATGGAGCTGGGCGAACCGGATGCTTCCGGGAGAAGAAGGCCTGTAACCAAGAAGGGCTCTGAACACATCGTCGATGTAGAAACCGTAATCATAGCCATCGGCCAATCCCCCAACCCGCTGATCAAATCAACCACTCCAGGGTTGAAAACCCATGAGTGGGGTGGAATCATTGTAGAGGAAGAAACGGGAGTTACCAGCAAGGAAGGGGTCTATGCCGGAGGAGATGCCGTTACCGGGGCTGCTACCGTAATCCTGGCCATGGGAGCAGGAAAGAAGGCTGCCAAGGCAATGGACGAATATTTGAAAAATAAAACAAATCAGCAGTAAACTTGCAATTCTATAAAAATTAATATAATGGATATATGAGGCCCTGGGTATACGCGGACAAGCGTGTTTGCCCAGGGCTTTGTTTTGCCTGTCGAAGTGATAAAATGAAATTTTTGAAATTAGAACTTGCAGTTTTGGTTGGGCGTGTTATAATAATGTCAAAGATAATATTTCATTTCACGGAAGTTCTACCGAATTAAATCCCCAATAATACAGTTTGATTGGGGTATACAAAGAGGTATGCCGTAGCAACATACAAAGGTGTATGTGTAAAGAAATAAAAACAAAATAGTACCTGGTTTTGAAGGCGCAAATGCAGCCTACTCCCAGGCTGATTTTGTATTGCTTCTGATAAACACCAGGGTTTTTTTGCCATGGGCAGAAATTACGGTGCTTTTCGGAGGCACTGGTATTGGTTGGGTTAAAGCTTTTAGTAAAGCTTTAATCAGATACATATTTTTTTATCTTTTGAGGATATTTATAAAACTGTAGGGAGGCATCTATTATGAAGGTATTAACCCATGTGATGGAGCAGGTGGTTAGAAGAAATCCGAATGAGTCGGAATTTCACCAGGCGGTCAAGGAAGTCCTGGAATCCCTTGAACCGGTTGCAGAGAGGCATCCGGAATTTGTAAAGACAGGAATTTTTGAGAGAATCGTAGAGCCTGAGAGGCAAATTATTTTCAGAGTATCCTGGGTGGATGACAATGGAAATGTACAGGTGAACAGAGGATTTAGAGTTCAGTTCAACAGTGCAATAGGGCCTTACAAGGGTGGACTCCGATTCCATCCTTCGGTAAATGCCGGCATCATCAAATTCCTTGGTTTTGAACAGACATTCAAGAATTCACTTACCGGACTTCCTATCGGTGGCGGTAAGGGGGGCTGTGATTTTGACCCAAAGGGCAAATCCGATGGTGAAATTATGCGGTTTTGCCAGAGCTTTATGACGGAGCTTTCCAAACACATCGGAGAAAATACTGATGTGCCGGCAGGGGATATTGGTGTTGGTGCGCGTGAAATCGGATATATGTATGGACAATATAAAAGGTTAAGAAATGATTTTACGGGGGTTTTGACCGGAAAGGGACTAACCTACGGAGGAAGCCTTGCCAGGACGGAGGCGACAGGCTATGGCCTCTGTTACTTTATGGAGGAAGCCATGAAAGCAAAGGGGAAATCCTTCAAGGGTTCAACAGTCGTTATCTCCGGCTCCGGAAATGTTGCCATCTACGCAACGGAAAAAGTGCAGGAACTTGGCGGCAAGGTGGTGGCACTCAGTGATTCCAACGGTTATATCTATGATGCGGACGGTATAAAGCTCAGCACCGTGAAACAAATCAAGGAAGTGGAGAGAAAGAGAATCAGCGAGTACGTCAAGGTACATCCCAATGCGGTATATACAGAAGGCTGCAGGGGAATTTGGTCTGTGAGCTGCGATATTGCGCTTCCCTGCGCAACACAAAATGAACTCAATGGAGAAGATGCTGAGATCCTAGTGAAAAACGGATGCTTTGCTGTTGGGGAAGGAGCAAACATGCCCTCTACTCCGGAAGCGGTAGAAGTATTCCTGGCGAACAAGACCATTTACGGAACTGCCAAGGCTGCAAATGCCGGTGGCGTTGCCACATCCGCCCTTGAAATGTCGCAGAACAGCATGCGCTATTCCTGGACCTTTGAAGAAGTAGATGCAAAGCTGAAGGAGATCATGGTAAACATCTATAAAAATGCCAGCAATGCCGCGAAGGAATACGGCCACGAGGACAACCTCGTAATGGGAGCAAATATAGCCGGGTTTATGAAGGTAGCTACAGCTATGTATGCCCATGGAGTTGCCTATTAAATCGCCGGAAAATAATTATTGTATGTAGAAATATGACACTTTGGTTCTGAATTTATCCGGTTGGCAAACTGCCCCAAAAGACGGACATTTTCCCGGCCGGTAATTGTAAGATTCAAAGTAGCATATCCGTAGAGGGCTGGAAGTCTGAAGTTTTAGACTTCCAGCCTTTGCTGTTTTTCTCCGATGCGATATAATAAGGAAAGAGGAGTTGAGGAAATTGCTGAAGAAAATAAATGTAAAGACAAACGGTAGAACAGAGATGCTGGATATAACCCGTCTGGTTCAACAAGCAATAAGGGAAACAGGAATCACGTCGGGTATTTGTACTGTGTTTGTCCCTCACACTACGGCAGGAGTGACCATCAATGAGAATGCAGACCCGGATGTGGTGACGGACATACTGAAGGAAATGAACAAGGTGATACCTTTTGATGATGGCTATCTACATATGGAAGGTAATTCCGCCGCCCATATCAAAGCCAGCCTCTTCGGATTTTCACAGCAGGTGATCGTAGAAGAGGGCAGACCGCTGCTGGGCACCTGGCAGGGAATCTATTTTTGTGAGTTCGATGGGCCGAGAAATCGACAGGTCTATGTAAAGGTGATAGAGGGATAATGGGGAATCAAAGCCTTTTTAGTAAAAGGTTTAAAAGGAAATATGGGAATGGTAAAGAGGTTAAATGATGGATAAGAATGTAGCATGGTTCCTTCAGAAACGGGTTGAGAAAACAATACAAAATTTAGCGAAAAGAAATATGGATGCCCTGTACGTAGAGGATGAAATAAGGCTATTGGAAATAATCAGGGAGTTAATCCCTGCCGGATCAACGGTGGGCGTGGGCGACTCAATGACGCTTTTTGAAACGGGGGTCATTGATTTCCTTCGAAAGGGCGACTTTAAATTTTTGGATAAATACAGGGAAGGCATTACCCGGGAAGAAAAGAAAAAAATGTATAGAGAGTGCTTTTCCGCAGATACGTTTCTTTGCAGCACCAATGCACTGACGGAAGAAGGGGAACTGTACAATATCGACGGAAATGGCAGCAGGGTGGCTGCCATGCTCTATGGGCCGGAACAGGTTATCATTGTTGCGGGGATTAACAAAATTGTCCGGAATCTGGAGGAAGCGGAAAACCGGGTAAGGCACTATGCAGCTCCCATCGATGCAAAGCGCCTGGGTAAAAACACGCCTTGTGCAATAACGGGGCGCTGTGCGGACTGCAGTAGTAAGGAACGGATTTGCAACGATTTTGTTGTAATTAAGGGGCAGTTTGTAAAGGGTAGAATTAAAGTTGTTTTGGTAGGCAAGGAATTGGGATACTAAGGACGAATGAAATTTTGCAGGAGATTTGATTATGAAGATTGGGTTTTATTGTATCGGGGAAATTGAGGACTCACAGCTTGCATTTGCAGTCATTGCTGCAACCTGCGAGGGACAGTGGGTCTTTGTAAAGCATAGGGAAAGAGAAACCTGGGAAATCCCCGGAGGGCACCGGGAAGAAAATGAAGCGATTGACCTGGCTGCGTCGAGGGAGCTGTATGAAGAGACCGGAGCTGTGAGCTATAGGATCGAACCGATTTGTGACTATTCCGTTACAAGAGATGGAGAAGCGCCGTCCTATGGCAGGCTGTTTTTCAGTGAGATAAAGGAACTGGGGAAACTTCCGGAAAGTGAGATTCATGAAGTGCGACGAATGAAAAGGCTGCCGGGTCGGCTCACGTATCCGCAGATACAGCCCGAACTGTACAAAAGGGTTCTTGAATACCTGGGACAAAAGGTATTGCAATGCCTTGAAAAGGATAAAGCAAGAAATATCAATATCATTAACTTCATGAAGAGCTATCCCATAGACTCCATCAGCAAGGAAGGAGAATCGGTGCTGGTCCGGGGAAAAAGCGATGAAAACTGGGTTTACATCAGCAGCGAATCCCTGCAGGAGTTTCAAAAACTGATACAGGGGCTGGATGAAGAGGATACGTGTTTTGCGGTTCTGGAGGACTGGATGCTTCCTGCCATCGCAGGAGACCGGGAGATACGGTCCCGGCTTACCAGCATGAAGCTGGTGTTCGACGAAACGGTTCCACTGCCGGACAGCCGGCATGACTGTGTTCCCCTGGTTGTTTCCGATGCTTCCCACATCTATGAGAATTCCAAGTACAAGGAGTACACCTCTATCGAGTATATTGAAGAGAGAATTGTTAAGGGCGTAGGGTATGGAATCCGTGAAGAGGGGAAACTGGTGGCCTGGGCGCTGACCCATGATGACGGAGCCATGGGCTTTTTGCACGTTTTGGAGGAATACAGGGAAAGAGGCTATGCCAGGGATGTATCCGTTGCTATGATCCGGAGGCTGCTGGAAATGGGGGAAGTGCCCTATGTACATATTGAAGAGGACAATGAAAGGTCCATGAATCTTTCGCTAAAAACCGGCTTTAGGAAGGATCGAAGGGTTCATTGGATTAAGCTGAAATAAGAGAAATTTGTGAGGTAGGTTGATAATGAAAACAAAGGTTTATTTTGTTCGCCATGCGGAACCGGATTTTTCAATCAAGGATGATTGGATTCGGCCGTTATCGGAAAAGGGGATGGCAGATACCCGAAGAGTTACAAATGCACTGCGGGACAAAGGCATTGCAGCAGTTTATTCAAGCCCCTTTAAAAGAGCCGTTGATACGGTAAAGGATTTCGCTGACAGTGCCGGAGTTGAAATAATAACACGGGATGATTTCTGCGAACGCAGATCGGGGGCGTGGGTCGAGGATTTTAAGGCGTACTCGGCTAAGCAGTGGGAGAATTTCGATTTTAAGCTTCCTGACGGCGAATCTTTGAGGGAAGTGCAGGAGCGGAATATCGCTGCATTGCTGGGTGTGGTGAAGGAGAATGCAGGCAGGAGTGTGGCCGTTGGAACTCATGGAACTGCTTTGAGCACCATCCTTAATTATTTCAATCCTGCTTTCGGGCATGATGCGTTTTGGGGGATCATTGATAAAATGCCGTACATTTTATGCTTTACCTTCGAGGGTGTGGAATTGGAAAGTGTTGAAGAGGTTGAGCTGCCATAATAAAAAAATATTTTTAAAATACACTTGACCCTCCCATTATGGGAGGGTTTAGCATATAAGTGGAGTTCAAATATGTGCACATAGGAGAATAACAAATATGTTTAAAATCGGTGATTTTTCAAAACTAAGCAGAGTATCCATTAAAATGCTTCGGCACTATGACGAGCTTGGCTTGCTTGAGCCGTGCCATGTCGATGCCTTTACCGGATACCGCTACTACTCGGCAAGCCAGATCCCGAGGCTGAATCGGATTCTGGCATTAAAGGAAATAGGCTTTCCATTGTGTGAGATTGCTTCCATAATGGAGAAGGAACTGCCTGTAGAAGAAATGGTCCAAATACTTTCTCAGAGGAAGGAGGCAGTTTTGAAAACCATTGAAGCGGAAAAAAGCAAAGTCTCCCGCATTGAAGCCTATGTAAGAATAATAAAACAGGAGGCTTACGATATGAAATATGAAATTGTGCTAAAGGAAATACCGCAATATAACGTTGTATCCTTACGAGGGATACTCCCGAATTACGAAGAGGAGGGCGTACTGTGGAATGAGCTGGGGGAATATGTAAAGGATAGGAACATCAAGTGCACGTATCCCAGCTATGCCATCTACCATGATATCGGATATAAGGAAAAGGATGTTGACGTTGAAGTTATGCATGCTGTAATAGAGCCAGGACAAGGTACGGACAGGATAAAATACCGGGAACTGGAGGCTGTAAAGGAAATGGCCTGCGTGATTCACAAAGGACCCTTCCAGACCATGCATTTAGCTTATAATGCAGCCACAAAATGGCTGGAAGAAAACCAGTACGAGATGATAGCACCTTTACGGGCCATTTACCTGAAGGGTGCATGGAATGAGCCAAATCCGGAAGAATGGATCACGGAAGTTCAGGTTCCGGTGAAAAAAAGATAGTTTTCTAGTTTCTCAGAAGAAAGAGTCAACAACGGGTTGGCTCTTTCCTTTTCCCGGCTTTTTTTATATGGCGTAAAGCTATTAACCTCTTGCGAATCCTATGCTATACTTTTACTATCAATGGTAAAACGGAAGGAAAAGAAGAATGGAACGGGTAAAAAAGAGACCCGGGCCATCTCGCGAGTTCGTATCCCGCTCTGATTCTTAGCAAAACAAGTCAAGAAAGCTCCGCCCGTACCATGGTATTCTTTATGCAGGAGGTAAGAACATGGAGATCTGGGAAAAAGTGAATGCGGTTCAGCGTATGCAGAATTATATTGAGGAACATGTAACGGAGGCCATAACGCTTTACATGCTTGCCAAGGCGGCGGGATATTCACCCTGGCATGCTGCGAGGATTTTTAAGGAACTGACGGGCAAAACTCCTTTCGAATACATCCGGGCCCTCCGGTTGTCTCGGGCAGCGTTAAAACTGCGGGACGAAGATGTCAGGGTCATTGATGTGGCTCTTGACTTCGTATTCGATTCCCATGAAGGTTTTACAAGGGCGTTTTCCAAGGAATTCGGCATGACTCCCAAATACTACTGTAAAAATACGCCTCCACTGAAGCTCTTTATGCCCAGCCCGATCCGTGATTATTACCGCATGCTGCAAAAAGGAGAGGATAACATGTCTGAAAAAAACAAAACCAACACTGTTTTTGTCCAGGTCATTGACCGGCCGGCAAGGAAGCTGATTTTGAAGCGCGGCACCAACGCGACAGAGTATTTTGCATACTGCGAAGAAGTAGGGTGTGATGTATGGGGTGTTCTGTCCAGTATTAAGGAAGCGCTTTATGAGCCCATCGGGATGTGGATGCCGGAAAACCTGCGAAAACCGGGTACCTCCGTATACACCCAGGGGGTAGAGGTGCCTGTGAATTATTCGGGGGAAGTGCCGGAGGGGTTTGAGCTGATTGACCTACCCCCATGCAAGATGATGGTTTTCCAGGGGCAGCCCTACGAAGACGAGAAGTTTCAGGAGGCCATTGGTGCACTGTGGGAAGTGATGAAAACCTACAATCCCGAGATTTACGGCTTTGCCTGGGCAGAGGAAGATGGGCCCCGATTCCAGCTTGCGCCTATGGGGTACAGAGGCTATATTGAAGCAAGACCCGTTAGACCGGTAAACGTATAGTACTGTAGTACTCCTATGGAGGAGGATATAACAGCCTTTACAGTAAAAAAGCTGCTCAGTTTAATGAGCGGCTTTTTTATGTGGGAGTAGTAAAAACAACAGGGTTGTTAAGGGCGGAAAGTTTACCGCAACCTTGAGCAGGAGGATGAATTTATGGCAAGGAGATGTTTTAACTCTACAAAAGTTAATAAGAGGTATTAGGTTGCAATTGTTATAAGTGTATGATATATTTGAAGGGAACGTTCCCTAAAGCAGGAGGATAAAATTTTGGCCAATATCTTAGACATTGCAAAATATGCAGGAGTATCGAAAACAACAGTATCAAAGGTGCTCAACAACCAGTACGGGGTGAATGAGGAAACCCGTAAGAAGGTGTGGGAGGCTGCCAGGGTTTTGAACTATACGCCCAACCATGCCGCACGGAGCCTTGTTACCAGCAGGACCGGAGTCATCGGGGTGATATACGATTCCTTCGATACGCCTGTCTACATGAACCTGGCGAACCATATTGAAGCGTATAGTAAAAATAACGGATACCATGCGGTGTTTTGCAACTGCAACGACAGTTTCGAAGCGAAGGACAAATACATCAGCTATTTTATGGGGGGAGCTGCGGATGGCGTAATTTTCTTCGGCAGCAGCAAACAGGACAGGGAGTTGATCCTGCGGCTGAAAGAGACACAATATCCTTTTGTAGTCATTGAAAACCATTTTGAGGATTTGGACATTAATAACATATTGGTTGATAATATGGAGGGAGCGCGGAACGCAGTCAGCCATTTAATCGAATTGGGGCACAAAAAAATCGCACATATCACCGGAGACATCTCTCACAGGGTATCCTCCGACAGGATGAACGGTTATATAAGGGCTTTACAGGATGCGAATCTGGATTTTGCTCCGGAATATGTGGTATACACAAATGCAAAGCGCGGAAGCGGAACGGATGCAGTGAAAAGGCTCTTGGAACTGGACGACAGGCCTACAGCCATATTTACGTTTAACGACATACAAGCCTATGAGGTAACCGGATATCTTTTCAAACACGGGTATCAGGTACCGAAGGACTTTTCTGTTGTTGGGTTTGACAATATCAGTGAGATATTGAACTTCTTACCGAGCAGTATAATGCTAACATCCATGGAGCAGCCTTTGGAGGAAATGGCAAAGGCTTCGATTGAAATGCTTCTGGACAATATGAAGGATGGGGAAAGGCAGCCAAGGAAAAAAGTTTTTGAAACAGTACTGGTAAAAGGGAAATCGTGCGATAGACCAGTCAAGTAAACTTCTGTTTGTAAATCAAGCAGAGTTTTATTTTACACTGAATGGGGAACGTTCCCCATATTTCGAAGGAGGGTCAACGATGAGTAATTTGGGGTATTTTTCTAAGGATGGGGCGGAGTACATAGTAACCCGCACGGATACAGTCAGGCCGATGCTAAACTATATCTGGAATTCCAGGATACTAAGCGGCATCAATCATTTTGGCGGTGGCGAAGGTGCTTATGGTGGGAGGAGTGCCAGCTATATCGATCCTGAGGGAAGGGGCCGGGCGGTTCTGATCCGGAACGGAAACCGGTATTTCTACATCCGGGATGAGGAGACGGGAGAATATTGGAATCCCGGATGGTATCCCGTAAAAAGGAAACTGGACCACTACCGCTGTATACACGGTTTAGGTTATTCCAGGATTGAAGGCGGTTATCAAGGGGTTCAGATGTCTGCCCGCGTATTTGTCAACAACGAAGATCCCGTTGAAATCTGGACATTGAACTTGAAGAATTCTTCCGGGAGGGAACGCAAACTAAAAGTTTATTCCTTTATTGAGTTTTCCCTGGAAGGTTATGCCCGTTATAGTGAATACGACTCCTATGTATCGTGCGAATACGATGGTGAGCACCGTATGATTGTGGCGCACAATACGGCACAGGAGAGGCCTCATTCATGGTTTGACGGGTTTGCAGCAAGCAGTTTGGAGGTAACGGGATTTGAAACCAGCAAGAGAGCCTTTTTGGGTACCTATGGAGACATTACGGCACCTGATGTGGTAGTGAACGGTCAATGCAGCAATTCTTTGGCGGCCTGCGAACTGATGGTGGGTGTACTGGAGAACAGTATCTCTTTAAAAGAGGGAGAAGAGCTTACCTATCATATTTTATACGGAGCGACGGATACCAGCGGACGCGCGGCGGAAACGGTGGAAAAATTGTTTGCTCCCGGGAAGATTGATGCAGATTTTGAAAAACTACTGGCTTCAAAAAGGAAGATGATCGACGATATTTCAGTACATACACCGGTAGAAAAGGTAAATTATATTACCAATCTGTGGGTAAAGCAGCAGGTACAGTTATGTGCCGAGGTTGGAAGGGCCACAGGAAAAGGTTTTAGGGACCAACTCCAGGATTCCTGGGCGGTAGCGGCCTTTAACCCAATGCTGGCAAAGGAAAAGATTCTGGAAACCTTGAAGCATGAATACAGGAATGGCCGCTGTGTAAGAGGGTGGCTGCCGCTGGATCCCCACATCTATTCCGATGGTCCCACATGGATTGCACCTACAGTGAATGCGTATATTAAGGAAACCGGGGATTTTGATTTTCTCAGCATTGTAGTTCCCTATCTGGACGAAGGGGAAGGAACGGTTTGGGAGCATATCCTGACAGCTGTGCGCTATTCTTCAGAGGATCTGGGAGAACGAGGACTGGTACTGGCCCATGACGGAGATTGGAACGATTCGCTGAACGGAATTGGTGTCGGAGGCAAAGGGGAGAGTGTCTGGACCTCCATCGCACTATACTATGCACTTTGTAATACGGCAGAAATTGCTAAACACATCTATAAGGATGAGATGCTGGAAAAGGAAATGCTCGAGAGGGCTGAAAGAATTAAGAAAGCGGTCAACGCAGAGGGATGGGATGGCGAATGGTATCTTGCCGGTTATTGCGACGAGGGTAAAAAAGTCGGGAGCCACACGGAGAAGGAAGGCAGCATTTATTTGAACAGTCAAACCTGGGCGATTATGTCCGGTATAGCGGAGGGGGAAAAGTTGGAAAAATGTCTGAAGGCAGTGGATGAAAAACTTGATTCGCCTTACGGTCCGTTAACATTACATCCCGCGTATACACGGTATAACCCTTCCATTGGCAGATTGACAGGGTTTGTTCCTGGAATATGGGAGAATGGCACCCCTTACTGCCATGGAGGAACATTTAAAATAGTTTCCGATTGCTGTATCGGCAGGGGAAATGAAGCTTTTGCTACCATGATGAAAATCATGCCGGACAGTGAGTTAAACCCATCCGAACATTCAGGCTGTGAGCCGTATGTGTTTACCAACATGTATTTCGGTCCGGATAATCCAAGGGCTGGGGAAACCGCGTTTGCCTGGGTTACAGGTACAGCCGGCTGGATGTTCCGCTCGGTTGTCCAGTATATGATGGGTTTTCATCCCGGATATGACAGTATCGCCATCAAGCCATGCATCCCGGATGGGTGGGAGGAATGCTCCATGAAAAGGGTATTCCGTGGAGATACATACTTCATGGAGATCATCAACAAAAATAAGTCCCAGAGTAAAGTCAAAAAAATTACGGTGGACGGTACGGAGATTACCGGAAATGAAGTCAAGATCTTTGCGGACGGAAAAAATCATTACATTATAGTTGAAATGGGCTAAATACGGAAGTACCCCCCCTGAACAGTACTTCGATTTCATCAGGGAGCTCATGGTTACTGTTTCCCAGAACAATTTCCTGTTGAGGAGGATATAACCTATAGTCTATATACTGAAAAAGCTGCTCGGTTAATGAGCGGCTTTTTTATTATGAGCATAACAAGCACTAAATAACGGGTCCTGTTTACTACAATCCTGTGCAGGAGGATGAATTTTTAGCCGAACTCTAGCAAAGCAATTAATTCCATAAGGGGGAGGGGCGCCAACATATACGACTTATCTTAGCTGCTCAAAATAAAGCCCTATAAATAAACCCCTTCACATTGTATACATATAAACAAAATAACTTTACTGGGGGCAATGCTCGCCCCCAAACCCCTTCGCGGGGAATGATAAGAATAAAGTATAGTTATATAGTATTCAACGTTCATTTTCAAGGCTTTAAAGGCACTATGTTTACTATGAATACTGTGACTTTTGATAGTTAAGTCGGAAATGTTCGTGACACCCTATAAGGCATTGACACCTGGGAAAAAGAGGTATATACTTATACCTAGATAATCGATGCATAATACATCTAGGTATAAGGAGGGTTGTCATGCAGATTAATAAGGAATTGGTTAAAGGCAGTACCGGTGTGTTGATTTTAAGCCTTCTTGACCGGCGTGCCATGTACGGCTACGAAATGATAAAAGAGATCGGGCAGCGTTCGGAACAGGTATTTTCCTTCAAGGAAGGCACACTGTACCCATTACTTCATTCCCTGGAAACGGAAGGACTGATTGAATCCTATTGGGAGGAAACGGAGAGTCCGCGTAAAAGGAAATATTACCGCATCACGGATCAGGGGCGCAAAAACCTGAAGGACAGGCAGCAGGAGTGGGCTGCGTTCAAATCTGCAGTGGACCGTGTTTTATGGGAGGGGATTTCATGGGCATAGGTATAGGTGAAAATAACATCGTGCAAGAGTACCTCGAAGGAGTCTGCAGCGAGATAAAGCGAAAGAAAATCCATCCGGAGATAAAAGACGAATTAGTAACGCATATGGAAGAGGCCTATGAATACTTTCTGGAGCAGGGAATGAATGAAGAGCGGGCCGTGGAGGAAGCGGTAAAACAAATGGGAGAGGCCGCTGCCGTTGGAAAACAGTTGAACAAGGTTCACCGCCAGTGGCCGGACTGGCTGTTGCTTATGGATACTTTCCTGCTCTCCATAATAGGGCTTGCGGTTATTTACTTAATGGAGTTTAGAGGTGCTTTATTCTGGGAGGATCTGGATTTCTTTCGGAAAAGTACGGGATATACGGTACTGGGTGTTGCTATACTGGCAGGGCTTACCTTTATGGATTACCGGCGGTTGCGGCACTTCTCCCGATATATCTACGGCTTTGGCTTTGCTTTATGGGGTTTTGTGCTGCTTACAGGAAATACACCCGCCGGATTTTTGTGGGTATGGGGCAGAAGTGTAAGTTTTAATGTTCTGGGAGTGACATCCATTCTCTTTGTAGTAGCTCTGGCGGGACTGCTAGAGGAGTGGGACTGGAAGGATGGTAAGAGGTTTGTGGCAGGTGTGGGCCTTTTAGGCGCACCTGTGATTGTATTTTTTTCATATCATTCGACAGTTTATATTGCGATTTATATGATTGCCGCTGCCTTCATTATGAAAGCCTCTGGTGCGAAGATAAAGCATTGCATAGCAACTGGGGCTTTGGTAGCAGTACCGACCGCAATATTTATCGCTAAAAGTTACAGGATTAGAATGCAGCTGCTGACATTCATAAATCCGGAGAGGGATCCTAACGGAATGGGGTGGCTCAACATACAGATGCATCAACTGTTAGGTACGGTTGGATTGACGGGGAAAGGATTCGATTTTGCACCGAATATGTTTCCCTCCGTACATTCCGAATTTGTTCTTGTTTACATAACGTATACCTTCGGCTGGATTGCAACTATAGCCCTGTTTGCTTTGATTGCAGGGTTTATTTGGAGGATGATCCGAGGAGCATTTAGAATTCGGGATTCTTATGGAAGGGTCATGGCAACAGGGGTTATTGCTTTACTTGTGGCCCGCTTTGTCTGGAATGTATTCATGGTACTGGGACTCCTGCCCATAGGCGGCGTGGTGCTTCCCTTCATCAGCTATGGGGGCTCGCAGTTTATTGTAGACATGGCGATCATAGGGATTTTGTCCGGCATTTACAGGAGGAGAGGCAAGGTAGGAAGCCCTGTTTCGGTTTGAAATTATAGGAATCTATCAGTATATAAAATGTTTTTTTAGTCAACGGATAGAATCCGTTGACTTTTTCCATGTGAAGTCCATGGTCCACCTCCAATACTGCTATAAGACCATTTAATGCGATTATTGCCAATTATAGCATTAAAACTGATATTGTCTATTGCATGCAGAACAAATGTTCTGTATAATGAATTTATGATAAAATTTGGAAGGAGATCCTGGATATGAGTGATATTTACAGTGAAGTGGAAATTAGAAGGCTTGAACCCATGCGGGTCGCAAGTTACCAGGTAATTAGCAGAACCCCTGAGGATGATGTCATCAATTATATGAAAAACTGGGCTATAAAGAACGGTTTGGACCAGCAGGAAGGGATCAGAGCCTTCGGGTTCGATGTGCCTGTCAGCAAAGAGCAGCAAGAGGAAGGACTCAGAGGCTATGAATATTGGGTTACAGTACCTGAGAGTGCCCTTGAATCGGACGGGGTAAGGATTAAAAATATTGATGGAGATGAGTATGCTGTTTTGCAAATCACAGAACCCTTTAGCGATCCCTTCGAAAAAATACCCAATGGGTGGAAAAGGCTAGGGGATTGGGTAATGAAGACTGAATTTAAGACGACAAATTTTCAAAATCGGTATTGGCTCGAAGAAGTGGTCCAGGATAAGAACGGCACCTATATGGATATCTATTTTCCGGTTAAGGATGGTGGAAGAAAACTGCAGGCAGAGCTTATCCATTTTACTGTAACCGAATTAAACCCTTCCAAGGTAATCGGAAAGAAAATACGCTGCCAGGTAGGTCATCCAGGAGGAAATCCCATTCCAGCGTTTTGGGGGAAATGCTTTGAAGACGGTACTTTTAAAAGTCTTGAAGAGCATCCGGAGAGAATTTACGCCGGTGTATCCGTGGGATGGATGGGTAACTTCGATCCAGCGGACCACACCTTTGACTATATTGTCGGCGTGTTCGTGAAACCAGACGCAGATGTGCCCGAGGGGATGGTAGGCATTAGGATGCCTGAAACCCGGTATGCGGTGGGCACAATCAAGGGAAACGAACCCTCCATCTATATGAACGCGCATTCGCTTACCGAAAACGCGATGAAAAAGGAAGGTTTACAGTTTAATCCCAGTAGTGTTGTTGAAATGGAATGGTATGATGAACGGTTCTGCCGGAATGAAGGATATAAGATTATAGACTTATATATTCCCGTTGTCTAAAGGGCCGGTATTTGAAGAGGGGTGTGATGGGAAGGGCATGATGAACAAAAAAGTCGTAGGAAAAACTTCAGTCCTGCTTATTATAGTGGCATTTATAATCTCCGTGGGAGATCCCGGCGGGAAATCGGTGGGTGATTATATTTTTAATCGTATGGGTATCAGTGCATGGTCGCAGGGCATGACGAGATTGCACTATCCTGCACTTCTCGCATTTGCCTTGTTTCTCGCTGGATTTCTCGGCATAAAATTATCCTACGGGAGGATAAATCCTAAGTACTTTATAGTGCTGATTCTCCTGTCAGCACTATATCCGACCCTTTTCTCCTATGCAAAAGGCTTTGTATTAAGCCAATCAAAGGGGCTTCATGCTATTGAGTATGTAAAAAGGGATAGTACTGTTAAATACGAAGTTCACAAAGGAGAGAGGGTCATAAAATTTAGTGCCGGTGTAAAGCTGGTCAACCATGGGAAGAATGACTTCAACTGCTTTATAGATTTAGGACCCAGTGAGCAATTCCTCAGGGACAAGCTTAAAGAAAATCATAACATAAGCCTTCGTGGGTTCCAATATAATGGCAGCAGCCAATTTTCCATAGTAAATCACACCAGATCCGCCATCGGCATCTCTTTTGAAGGTTATATGGATGAACCGTCACAGAATACCGGCAGCGGGTCTGTAACAGCTCCGGCCCTAATACTGAAAAATGACAGTCAGCAGGTTGTTTTTTCGGGAGATATCCGGGATTAAGAGCCCATATCTTTTTTGACCTGAAATGGGTGTATGGAAATTTCCGTACACCCATTTCTCGTTTTAAAGCGGGTAGTAAATAATCATGCTGATCTTCGTCAACACAGTGCCGTTTCAATCTTTGTTTAAAAAGCATAAACGTTCATAAGGAGGAGCCGCCTCAAGCCTTCATTTTGAGGCAGAGCTCCTTTTTTAGTGAGGTTTGATAAATTAAAATTACGTTAGAGGAAAATTAGAAATTTCTAATCTTCCTCTAATGAAGATCAAATTGTAATAATATACAATGAATTTGTAAAAGATTATAAATTGATGTGAAAGGTATTCTGGGGGTGGTAATATTGAGTTGTATAATTACAAAACGTTACCGTATAAGAGGTTGTGAAAAAAGCAGTTCCAAAGGTTTTGCACTACCGCGTGTGGAGCCCCATGGTACTTGGCAGGAAAGAACCGATATGTTTTCACATCCGCCTGAAAATACGGAGGAGTAAGGATGTGAACCTGTATGAAAAAAATTCTTATTGTTGAAGACGAACCGCAGATATTAAATCTGCTGAAGCTGGAGCTTTCCCATGAAGGATATGAAGTGGACACGGCGATGGATGGGAGGGAAGGTATAGAAAAAATTGAAAACGGTGCTTATGACCTGGTGCTATTGGATATCATGCTTCCCAAATTAAACGGCATGGAGGTTTGCAGAAGGGCCCGGAATTTTACCGATATTCCCATTATTATGATCACGGCAAGGGACCAGATCATGGATAAGGTCACAGGACTTGATACCGGGGCGGACGATTATCTGACAAAGCCGTTTTCCACGGAAGAATTGCTGGCAAGAATCCGCAGTGCTTTAAGAAGAAGCTCACGGAGCAAAAGCGAAAGTAATATACTGACCTTTAAAAACATAGCATTAAACCGCTCTTCCTGTGAGGTGAAAATCGATAATGAAGTCGTCGAATTGACGAAAAAGGAATATCGGTTACTGGCCTATATGCTGGAAAATAAAAACCAGGTGCTGACAAGGGAACAAATATTGAATGCCGTGTGGGGATATGACTATTTTGGAGATAACAATGTGGTGGATGTATATATCCGATACCTAAGAACCAAGCTCAATGACAACACCAATGAAAAGTATATTTCAACGGTACGGGGGATTGGATACATTATTCGGGAAAATGAGTAGAGAGGAAGAAGGAAGAGCATGCGTTTCAAGCTGAAAAAACTTTCGATCTCCAAAAAAATTGCTCTGTTATATACCGGCTTTCTTTTAATTACGTTGATCATCTTCAACGTAATACTGCAGGTAGCCATAGCCTATATCAGCATGTACGACGTACAAAAGGAGCTTGTTTCCAATACGGATACGGTTGAATCGTATATCAAAGGCATAGACGGCTTTAATGCCGATGCCTTTGATAATTTAAAACTGGGTTATAACATTTTTTTAAATATAGTGGATGAAAATGGAAATATAGTATATACAAACAACACGGATTTGCCGCATTTGGATATCACTGGCGATAATAAAATAGAATTGTTCAACGATAAAAAGTCCCCCAGGCAAGGCGCAGCACTTTCCTATATAACCAGGAGAATTGTTATTAGGGATAAAGCGGCGTATATCCAGGTAGCACGGAGTACGGAGTCCTATTTGCAGTATTTTGCAGTTTTAGGAAGAGCTTTCGGTTTGACCTTTGTTGTGGGTATCTTTATCTTTTTACTATCGGGGAGGTATTTGAGCAAAAGTGTGTTGAAACCCATAAAAAACATATCCGGTATTGCCAAGGAAATCACATCCAAAAGCCTGAATACGAGAATTCCGTTAGATGGGCCGGATGATGAATTAAAGGAGCTTGCAGGAGTATTCAATTCAATGATAGGAAGGCTCGAATCCGATTTTGACAGACAAAAAAGATTCATATCCGACGCTTCTCACGAGCTTCGTACGCCTTTGGCGGTCATACATGGACATGTTACCATGTTGAACCGCTGGGGAAAAAGTGACCCCGAAGTCCTATCCAAATCGCTGGAAACGTTAAAAGCAGAGACCCAGAATATGAGCAGCTTAATAGAAAAACTACTGTACCTGGCGAAGAACGACAATAGCTCCCTGCTGCTTAACTATGAGGAATTTGACGTCTGCGTGCTTTTAAAGGAAGTTGTGGATGAGGCCTTGATGATCCATGAGGACTATTCCATCCGGTTTTTCTGTGACGAAAGCCATCGGATCACTGCGGATTATAATGCGATGAAGCAGGTTTTGAGAAACCTTGTGGACAACAGCGTAAAATTCAGCTCCCGGGATGGAAATATTGTGATCGAAGCTGAAAAAGACCCCAAAGGTACAGTCATTACTGTTCGTGACAACGGGATCGGCATCCCTTCCGAATCACTGCCCTATATATTCGATAGGTTTTACAGGGTGGATGAATCGAGGACAAAAACGACGGGTGGAAGCGGATTAGGGCTTTCCATCGTCCAGCACATCATACAAAGCCATAAGGGAAGTATTACCGTAGAGAGCAAACCCGGAGAAGGCACCCTATTTAAAATATTTCTTCCGGATAACAAAATATAATAAATAACCATACTTACCGGAACGGAGTACGTATAATTGAAAAGTGAGTATCAAAATATCATAAATATACCATGGGGGGAAGACAATGAATTTTTTTAAAAGGAAAAAGAAAATCATCCTTATTATAGCAATTCTCATTGTTGGAACGGTAATTGCAGTCATTGGCGTTAACAACATGAGGGGCAAAAAGGAAATCACTACAATGGCTGGAACGACAGCAGCAGTCACAAAAGGAAATATAAAGGTGGAAATTTCAGGCTCCGGGGTCATTGAGCCTGTTGAGCAGTATGAAATCACACCTCTGGTGAGTGGAAAGATCGTGAGTGCTCCTTTTGAAGAAGGGCAAAAAGTAAAAAAAGACGATATCCTCTATAAATTGGATGCAACTGAAGTGGAAGGTAACATACAGAAAACCCAAAATTCAATAGCGCGACTGGAGCTGAATGCCAAGGAGGCACAAGATACTCTGGGAAAAACGGTAATCTACGCAGAGGCAAGTGGCAGATTAACCAACTTTACCCTCAAGGCTAACGAAAGCGTCGCCAATAATAAACTTGGTGATATTGTGGATGACAGCTATTGTATAGCAAGAGTTCCTTTCAGTGAATCCCAGATAAACCAAATCAAGATTGGGCAATCGGCGACTGTTAATAGCTCAGCTCTCATGGCATCTATTGAGGGAACCGTGTCAAAGATCAGTACTTTTTCTACAAAGGCAGCCGGTGGAGTTACACTGTATGACGTCGAGATAACAATTAAGGGCAGCAGCAGTCTCATCAAAGATACTGCGGTTACAGCAGTCATTGCAGGTATGGAAAGTCCGGATAAGGGTAAAATTGACGTTCCTGAATCCTATTCCGTTACATCCCCATTGGCCGGACGGGTAAAAAAAGTATATGTTTCCAATAATGATTCCGTAGTAAAAGGCCAAAAGCTTTTTGAATTGGAAAATGACTCCTATGCAAGTACGATGGATAAGAGCGCCCTTGATCGCAGTGATTTGATGATCGCGCTTGCATCACAGCAAAAGCAGTTGGAGAATTACAATATTAAAGCTCCCATAGACGGCATTGTTCTGGAAAAGAATAAGAAAACGGATGATACCATCAATGCTGGGCTGGCAAATGGGGGCCCCCTTATGGTGGTTGCTGACATGAGTAAGGTGAAGTTTAATATGAAAATAGACGAGCTTGATATCTCGAAAATAAAAATAGGGCAGTCTGTGACTGTTTTAGCGGACGCGTTGCCGGATCAAGTGTTTATAGGGGAAATAACCTCTATTGCAGGTAAAGGTACGGCAGCAAATGGAGTCAGCAACTATCTTGTCCAGGTTACGATAAAGGAACCCGGCGGGCTGAAGCCTGGTATGAATGTAAACGCGAAAACCATTGTCGCAGAGAAAGAAAATATACTGATGGTGCCGGCTTCGGCTGTTTCCAAAAAAGAGGGGAAGGCCTATGTGAACATTCCTTCGAAGAGCTCCGATGGGAAGAATACGCAGAGTAAGGTTGACGTTGAAATCGGTATAAATAATAAAGACTTTATAGAGATTGTAAAAGGGCTGAACGAAGGAGATGAAATTGTGATACCTCCTGTGGCAAAGGAAGTTACCAGGCCGGAAGGCGGTATCATTATTGACTAAATTGAGTAGACGGCGAGGACAGAAAAAAGCAGTACATCCGGAAGCAGAGATCCGGCGGGCACGAATGAATTTCCCGAGTAGAATTGTTGAGGTGATAAATACATGGAGAATCTGATCAGTATAAAAAACGTATATAAGACCTACAAAATGGGTGAGGTAGAGGTGAATGCGTTAAATGGCGTTTCACTGGATATTCGCTATAAGGAATTTGTATCCATTGTAGGACCATCCGGCTCAGGAAAGTCGACCTTGATGAACATGATCGGCTGCCTTGATGTTCCTACCAGCGGTGATTTTTTCCTGGACGGTGAGGATGTAGCCAAAATGAAGGAGAAGCAGTTGGCAAAACTGCGGAACAGGACCATTGGCTTCATATTCCAGGGCTTTAACCTACTGAATAAGCTTACGGCTTATGAAAACGTCGAGCTCCCATTGATTTACCAGGGAATTGGACCCGGCGAGCGTAAAAAGATGGTTATGCAGGCTTTGGAACGTGTAGGACTGGGTGGGCGTACTCATCATAAACCTACGGAGCTCTCCGGTGGGCAGCAGCAAAGAGTAGCTATCGCCCGTGCACTTTCCAGCCGTCCGCCGCTGATTCTGGCGGATGAGCCCACAGGAAACCTGGATTCCAGGTCGGGGGTTGAGGTAATGAAAATGCTCCATGAACTGCACGAGGAGGGAAAGACCATCGTGCTGATTACCCATGATAACGATATCGCTATGCAGGCAAATCGCATCGTCAGAATCGGCGATGGGGAGATAACCTTCGACTCTAAAAATGATGGCAGGATAAGCGGGGTGGTGACACAGTGAACTTTTCACAAAGCTTTAAGATGGCGCTTAAGAGTATTATGGGAAGTAAGAAGCGTTCTTTTTTAACCATGCTGGGCATCATCATCGGTGTCGCCTCCGTAATTGCCCTGATTGGCTTGGCATCAGGTGCTACGGGTAATGTCACCGAGCAGTTGGAAGGTATGGGGACAAACCTGCTGCATGTGTCTATTGCAGGGCGCAGCGAGAGCAATAGAACCGTATCTCTTAAAGACATTCAACAGTTTGCCGACGACAATCCTGATATAGTACAGGCCGTTGTACCCTCTATCAGTGGGAACATCACTGTAAAATATGGAAATGAAAATATTGTATCCACGCTTGAAGGGACCAATGAACACTATGAAACGGCAAGAAATACAAAGCCAACAAAAGGTAGATTCCTATCCGTACTGGATGTAGAGCAAAGACAAAATGTGGCGATGCTCGGTACCTATGTGGCAAAAAAATTATTTCCTGAAGGGGATGCCCTTAATAAGGAAATCAAATTGAACGGTCAAGCGTATTATGTAATCGGGATCATCGAGGAAAAATCCTCCAGTGTTGCCCACTCAGAGGACGATAAAGTTTATATACCTTATACATCGGCTGTCAGGCTCATGCAAAATGCCAAATTACGTTCCTTTTCCATCCAGGCGACTACGCCGGAGGCCACCGATGTGGTGATGAAAAAACTCGAAAGCTTTTTGTTTAAGGTATTCGGTACGAAGGACGCCTATTCAATTTTCAGTCAGAAGGAAATGCTGAAAACTTTAAATACCATGACCGGAATGCTGAATACGATGCTGGGAGGCATTGCAGGCATATCCCTGATTGTTGGCGGAATCGGCATTATGAATATCATGCTGGTATCCGTTACGGAGCGCACACGTGAAATTGGTGTCCGAAAGGCGATTGGTGCGTCGAGAGGAAGTATTCTGGTTCAGTTCCTCATTGAATCTATTTTATTAAGCGGTTTAGGTGGCATCATCGGTGTTCTGTTTGGAGTTACCTTGGTTAGCGCATTGGGAGCCATGATGAAGATAAAAGCGGCTGCGTCACCGGGTACAATCTTGCTGGCCTTTGGGTTCGCGGTGGCAGTAGGTGTGTTTTTTGGATTGTCACCTGCAAATAAAGCTTCAAAGCTAAGACCCATCGAAGCATTACGCTCCGAATAATTTGTACTGTTACATTTGCGGATGAATAAATATTTTCACGGCACCTTGCCTGTGAATAAGCTCTAAAAATTGGGGGTAATAAAGAATGAAAAAATTTTTGGCTATGTTTTTAATATTTGCAACCTTATTGGCGTCAACGGCTGTACAGGCTGGTTTTTCAGATATACCGGAGGATGCGGTATATCTGGATGCAGCCAATCGGTTGAATGCATTGAATATAATGATCGGTTCCGGCAGTAATATCTTTGATCCTAAAGCACCTGTTACCAAAGAACAATTTGCCGTTATCATAGTCAGAGCGGCAGGGCTTAAGGATACGGCAGAGACGATGAAGGGGTCTACCGTCTACTCGGATGTGAACCCCTCCAGCGAGACGTCAGGGTATATCAGTGTAGCCGTGAGCAAGGGCTATATGGCAGGAACCTTTGACGGCAAATTTCATCCTGAGGACAATATCACCTTTGCCCAAGTGTGCACAGCTGTCACAAAAGCTTTAGGTTATACGGACCAGGATGTACAGGGACAGTGGCCTAAAAGCTATATAGAAAAGGCTTCAAAACTAGGCCTTACTGACGGAATCGATTTGAAAAGCAATGATCCGGTAGCCAGGTGGGAACTGGCTACCATTGTTGACAGACTTCTTGATACCAATATGAAGAAAGCCTCGCCTTCGGAAGCGGACAGGAGTTTTGCAGATGCAGCAGGTCTTTATGCAGAATGCATCATACTGGCAAATTCTTTGACATCCAACAAGCTGGCAGACAACCAGGTACTTACAAACAAAGGCATATATTACATAAAGGACCGGAGTTTGAAGCTGGAACTCGGGAATACCTACAGGCTCGATATCGATAATGATACCATAAAAGCAGCATATGGAATGCAGAGGACCCTTGAGTGTATATCCGTAGACAGTAATGCAGGTACCAGAGTATCCTATAAGGGAGAAAATGACGAGGTTCTGTATAAAACGCTTCCTGATAAAACGGAATATTATTATCAGGGAGTAAAACAGAATTATGATAATCTCAAAAATATAATTCAGACAAGGAGCTCTATCGTTTTCGCCTTAAATAAAAACAAATCCGGCTATGATTACGCAGTAATATTTGATCCTGTGTATAGCAAGCCTGAAGTGGCAAGGAATTTCCAGCCTTCCGCCAAACAATTGGGATCAATTTCAATACCCATGAATCCCACCGTTATAAGGGAAGGGGTCCTGTCGGATGTGCTGCACATAAGGGAAAAGGATGTAGTGTACAAAATCTCGGATATATGGGGCAAGTATACGCATATATTGGTAATCAATAACAGGGTAGGCGGAAGGATTACTGAAATTCTTCCCGATAAAGTAAATCCCAAAACACTGAAGGTAGATGGCAAGGAGTATGGATTTGGTTCCGACATTGACTTAAACAGGCTTAGTGTAAGACTGGGAGCCTTGAATGAGAAAGATAACATCGTGCTGCTGCTTGGCTATGACGGCAAGATTGTAGACCTGGAATATCCGGGAAGTGAGGATAATTCAAGCTATGCGCTGGTGCTGAATTCATTCGACAAAATCGCTTCAAATGCTAATGATGGAACCGTGTCCCACACATATTCCGTAAAAATGCTTACGGGAGAGGGCATTACAGCTACATACTACGTACAAGGCAATGCAGCCGAGTATAAGGGCAAGCTTGTGAAGTATAAAAAAGTGGATAACCGTACCGTAGCATTGGAACATGTATATTATAACTTTCCTAAAGAACTTTCAGTAAATAAGCTGGATGGAAGCATAAACGGGGACTATGTAGCGGATAATGCTAAAATTTTCAATGTTATATCGGACAATGAGGGAGAGGATATACAGGCAAATGTACTGGAGTTCAAGGATTTACCCCATGGAGCTCTTCCAAACGGAAAGGTCTATTTCATGGAAAAAACAGGCTCTTTTAATGATGTAAGCGTAATGCTGACAAATGACATACTCGGACAGAGTTATACACCCGCAATAGTAAAAAGTGCAGGGCTGCAAAACAACGGAAACTCCTACTCTTACTTCTATACACTTTTGGTGGAGGGGAAAGAGTATACATTTAATGAGATCATAGCCAACGCATCTACAGGGTCCGTAGTCGATGTAAAGCTTTCACAAGAAGGAATCCGGGCGGTTAAGGAAGCCAGACGTGCCGGCGTTGAAAATAATTCAGTTGAGGACTATGACGCCAGGAGAATTAAAATAAACGGCAAAGTTTATTGGCTGAAGAACAATATTTCCGTATACTTTACTGACTACCAAGGAAATATTACGACAAAGAGCCTGGCCAATGTAAACATCAATGAATTCTACGGCTCCGTATCCCTCTACTTTGACAAACCGCTGGAGCAAGGTGGAAAAGTGGATGTTATTGTGATAAAACAGTAGGACAACTGAAAAAAGTGCATTTACTAACGGATAAGCTGTGAAATATAAAGCCGCGGATGGTTCTTTGCTTTACAAAAAGAACTGTCCGCGGCTAATATTTTAGGATCCTTCAGCAAATCATAAGCTATGGACCATAGAGGGCAAAGGGGCGCATATCCATAACCTTGCGAATATGCTATAATTAGCTGAGGCGATTTGGCTGAAAACCTGGAAATCAAGGGACAGATTATATAAATCGCAGAAATGATTTTACCTGGAGACGATTTTATGAATTTTAAATACAGCATTGGAATGAGAACCATTAAGACTGCCATTTCCGTTTTTTTGTGTATTATTATCACTAGACTAGTAAAGCTGGATAACGCGTTTTATGCGGCCATCGCAGCGATTATTTCCATGGAAAGCTCCATTACCAACTCCTTCAAGGTGGGGAAAAACAGAATGATGGGAACCATCGCGGGGGCGGCGATCGGGTTGGTTTTTGCGTTAATTCAACCGGGCAGCGCCATATTATGCTTCCTTGGCATTATTGTACTGATTTCCGTATGCAATATGCTTAACTGGAATAAAGCCATACCCATTGCAGGTGTGGTCTTTATGGCAGTTATGGTAAACTTAAACGGTAAAAACCCGTTCCTCTATAGTACGAATAGAATCATAGACACCTTTATAGGAATCGCTGTGGCTCTAGCCGTTAACTATTTGATATTTCCCCATAACCATGCCAATAATATATTGAAAAGCATCGAGGCAATATCGGAAAAGGTTTCAGTGATAATAAAGGATATGGTATGCCTGGGTGTTAGAACAGATTTAAGCGATTTGTATAGGGAGATATCGGAGGCAACTGCACAGTTGGATGTTTATGTGAACGAATTCAGGATAAGAAAAAATGAAAATGAGAGAGTGGAGGCTATAAAGAAACAGCTTGAGCTGTACAGGGATATTTACGAGCATTTGAAGATGGCCCAGGGGTTAGTGGAAGGAAGCCGCTTGAGCCTTGATAATGTTGAGAAGCTGAAAAGCCTTAATTACCTTAATTTCAAGGATCGGGAGAATTCCAGGGATGATTTGAGTATTGTATTCAACTACCATATTGATAAGGTTATCGATAATTTGCGTATCCTGAACCAGCCAGGTTGCCAGACCGCGTAAAAAGGGAGCTGCACAAAATGTTCACATCGGATACCGTATTTACAGAAGGAATCAGACAAGGAATTGACTATCCCGTATTTATCCTTTGAATAAAGATATAGCCTAAAAGGAGATCCACATGAGTAAAGGAAATAATTTCAGAAGACCTTTATTAAAATTTTTCTTATTAACGTACTTAATTTTCTGGGTACTTTTTATGGTAACGGGTGTTGTAATAATGTTAAAAGCCCCAAAACTAATCCAAAACATTTTGCCTATAATTTGTGCATGGTCACCAAGTTTTGCTTTTATAATACTATTCAAAAGGTTATATCCTGATTTGACGCTAAAAGAATTTTTGAAACAGCAGTTTTATTCAGTAGTTAAAATTCCATTATTAATCACGGTAGTCGCTATTCACATTTTCATATTTTTAGCTGCTATATCCTCTTATTCAATTATAACTAATACTCCGATTTTTTCAATTTTAGTTACATCATCAAATGTTATTGTTCTTGGCTTTTTTAATCAATTAATAAGAGGACCATTGGGTGAAGAATTAGGCTGGAGGGGGTATGCATTAAATGAATTGCAGACAAGATTTTCACCTTTGTTATCTGCCGTTATCATTGGAGTGATTTGGGGATTTTGGCATACACCATTATGGTTTCTGACATCAGGGTATTCTGGGGATAATTTAATCAAATATATTGCACTATTTATGATATGTATTATTTCAACATCCATCATTATTACTACTTTTTATAATTTAAATAAAAACCTTGTGATACCTATTATTATTCACCAATTATTTAATTTTTCAGTTTCAATTATTAAACTGGACATGCTTCAAATTTTATATTACATTGCTCCTGTATATCTAATATTTGTAATATTATTAGTGGTTGCTAATCCGAAAAAGATTTTATATGGAGCAGGGTATAACAGGTATGCAATTAACGAAAGAAGCAATGCATAAGTGTTTTTTTGAGGTTATAAGGTTATTTTAATTTCAAATATTTTTTGGTTTAGTTGTAAAGTAATACGGCAAGTCATATTACATAATGTAGTTTCTATTTATTATTTACAACGAACAAAGCCCATAATAACTACGCCAGCAATGTCTATTTGTCGTAATTAACATAAAGTTAGATTGTTGTCAAAAACATTAATTTTCTTCATTTTCAAAATATTATAATAGTATATATTTAACTCACAATTTACGTCATTTTATTTGCAACAAACTGTTTATCTTGACTTGTGTAATTGTAAAATATAGTATTATAGTAAATTGGATACAAAAGCAAATTACTTCGTATCTGTTAGATAATACGAAGTGAAAGGGAGAAATGGGAATTATGAAAAACAAGTCAAAAAGACTAATTTATATTGAGGAGTATGTATCAATTAATGGTATCAATCAATACCTGTTTCATTGTGGTAAAAGTTATGATAATCCAGTTATCTTATTTTTACATGGTGGCCCTAGCAACGCTGAATCATTATTTGCTCATGCTTTTCAGGAAAAATGGGAAGATATTTTTACTGTAGTTCATTGGGATCAGCGTGGTTCCGGAAAAACGCTTACTAGAAATCCTGATAAATATCCTACCATTGAATTGATGCTAAAGGATTTATATGAAATTACTCAATATCTAAAGAAAAGATATAACAAGCAAAAGATAATTATACTTGGCCATTCCTGGGGAAGTGTTTTGGGAAGTACATTTATAAGGCAATATCCCGACGAAGTAGCTTATTATATTGGTGTTGGACAAGTTATTAATATACTTGAAAATGAACGTGTTGGCTACGAGAAAGTCAAGGAGTTAATTCTACAGACTGGCGATAGAAAAGCTTTGAAAAAGCTTGAAGATATAGGTGATTATCCCGGAAATAAATATGATAGTAACTTTATGAAAAAATGTATGAAACTGCGTAAACTTCAAGGAAAATATGATTTAGCTGTTAAGTCCGGGCTTTCCACATTCATAACTGCATTCAAAAGTCCTATTTTTGAGTTCTCGGATGGTCTTGCATTGTTAAAAGGTATGAAAGCAAATGAAAAAGTATATGAATTCTTATTCTCCTTTGATTTAAACTCACAATCGTTTGAATATAAAGTACCAGTTTATTATATTTTAGGGGGAGACGACTGGCAAACCCCTTTTGTAATTGCACAAGATTACTTTAATAAAATTATTGCACCAAATAAAAATTCCTATATAATACCTAATGCTGGACATATGACAATGCGAGATCAACCCAAATTATTTTTTGAAGCATTATTAGAAATTAATAATAAGGAGATAGAAAACTATGAAAATAGGTATAAATCACTATCATAAAAACTAAAAACGGAAAACTATTAATAATATAATATTGCTTAAAACAGATTTAGAATAATTATGTTTACGTTATCAACCTCATAATCTATAAAATATTGTAATATTCAGAAATGAATATTACAATATTTTATAGATTATTGGTTTATACGGTTGAAATCAGTTTAGTCAGTTACTTAGTTCGTTTCGAAATTGGATGATCTTCTTTCAGCTCAAGAAAATCCCATAGATTTCCGTATAAATCCTTAAATACTGCAACCATTCCATAAGATTGTTCTTTTGGTTCTCTTACAAATTCGATTCCCCGTGAGACCATTTCGCTATAATCTCTCCAAAAATCGTCAGTATTTAAAAATAGAAAAACTCTACCGCCTGTCTGGTTACCTATAAATGGCTCTTGTTCAGGTTTAGATGCTTTTGCAAGTAATATTGTAGTGCCGATTGATCCGGGCGGAGATACGACTACCCACCGTTTATCTTGTTCCGGCTGATAAGTATCTTCGATTAATGTAAAATTAAGCTTCTTCGTATAAAATTCTATTGCCTCATCATAATCTTTCACAACTAGGGCTATGTGGACAATTGATTGAACCATTTTCTCAACCCCTCCCAGTTTTATATATTCGCATACAAGCTGCATTTTTGTGATCATTTTATTATTAAAGTTAATTATATCACATTCCTCACTTTCAAATAGTAGAACTTCTGCATGAAGTGTGATATCATTCATTGCAAACTAGAACTCAGCAAAGGCAGTGCCCTCTGCGAGAACGCGATGTTATATGTTGGCCGGGTGTCCCTTGAAGCCAGAGACGCACGGATGCTGATCCTTATATTTTTAAACAATTCTATAACAATAGCTTCAATTTACTCCACATTCTTAAAAGTACTTTTAAATTTCTATTGTACATTTTTGGATATTGGTGTAATATATAATTAGAGTTCTAATCAAAAATTTATTATCGAGGTATTATGAGTACAAAACTACCACTAATGTCAAAGCTTGGAGTTATATTCCTTACATGGAGACGTAGCTTACAAAAAGATCTATTGCCACATAAAATTACTCTCAAGCAACAATTTGTATTAAAACAACTTTCAAAAAAGGATTACCTTTATCCTTCTCAAATTGCTGATATGTTGTTTTGTGACCGTCCAACTGCCACAGTTATAATTAAGAATATGGAAAGAGAAAAATGGATAAGAAGAGAAAAAGATAATGAAAACGGTAAACAAATAAGAATTGCCATTACTGAATTAGGACGAAATAAAATTGACTTATTGGAGAAGTCATTTGAATTATCTGAAAGCAACGAGTTTGACCCTCTAAGTTGTCTTTCCGAAGATGAGAAAACACAACTAGATAATGTCCTGACAAAAGTAATTTCTTATATAAACACATCACCTAGTAAGTAAAAATTTTTATCTCTATAATTAGAACTCTAATTAAGAAATTGACTATTAACGGAGGAATCGATAATGAATGAAACTTTGAAAACAATACATAACTTGCACACAACCCATGGTAACTTTTCTTCTCGAGAAATATCTGAAAGTAATTTAAAAACTATTTTGAATGCATGTGTCTGTGCTGCCAGTGCATCAGCAAGACAAAGTTATTCAATTATTGTTATTGATGACAAGGCTGTAATGAAGGAATACCTACATTATGTCAGTAGTAAAGCTTTGATCTTCTGTGTCGATTTTACCCGATTGATTGATACTGCAGAATATCTAAATCATCCATTTCAATGTACTGGGATTCAAGATTTCATAACAGGTAGCACTGATACTATCCTTGCAGCCCAAACAGCAGCAATTGCCGCCACTTCCCTTGGAATAGACTCTATGTTTACAAATAGTATTCATCGTGGAGATTTAGCCAAGCTGTATGAAAAGCTCAACCTTCCTTCAAAAAATTGTTTTCCTCTTATCACTCTAATGCTAGGGTATTCAACAAATGAGCATCATAATACAAGAGGACGCCTAAACGGTCCTGGAGTGATACATTATGGAGAGTATCAAAGATTAGATAAAAATGAACTAGAAGATATGGTTAATGAGTATGATAAAAGTGAAAAGAACATGGGGCTTATATTTTTTAAACAAAGTGCAAAGCCTAATTTTTCAAAATATTTTGACTGGTTTTATAATGTGTGGTGCAAGCCCAATTCAAATGAGTCAACACAAAATAAAGAGGCTGAATTGTGGAAAATACTAAAAAATTCAGGATTTATAGACTCTTACTTTGCCAAATAATAGTTTCATTTTAGCTAAATGTTATCGGATATCACACAGCCCGCCCAAGGATGGGCGGGCTTGAAAAATGCACCCGGCTTTCATATAACTAGTGCATATACGAAGTTTCTTCGTTTTTATATATATTGCACAAGAAGCTTCAAGGAAATTATATGGATAATTATTAGATTTTACAATTTTCTATATATAACTTTTTGCGTTACGTGTGAACATCGCTTTTATATTGGATAGAAGAAAGGAAATATTTTAGACAGTATCTTTGCATTATGCAAACTGTCTAAAATAGACAATGCCTTCATTCATTGCATCTCTTCAGACAAAGGTCTTTATTCAAAAATCAGTGAAACCTATGTTCCACACTGTCAAGCATTCCTTTTAACCTGGAATTTTATGCATAAAAAAGTTCCCGACAAGTAATAAATCTATTGCAACATTTACCAATACAGTGATATAATGTAGGCACGGGAAATTAAAAGTTGCCGTGACCGCCCGGTGTGCGACCACCGGACGGCTCATGCAGGTAATGCGAGTACCCACACGTGTGACATTGTCACCACCATAGCGATAGGTAAGACTTTGAAGTTATCTCCATCTTTTCCCCCGCTCCACACCG
>ENA-OFCE01000330-OFCE01000330.1-metagenomes-genome-assembly--contig:-NODE-330-length-32485-cov-7.144804_pt1 | contig 32485 bp, 35 predicted proteins | sample MGYA00153388_OFCE01 | MGnify analysis MGYA00153388 | reverse complement strand
AGCACGCGTGACCATCCAGGTTGTGCGAGCACCTCAGTCACGCTCTGTCGACCACGACGTTGCGAGCGCCAGGATGTCTGCCTCAATGCAAACACCGCCGCGGGTCGAAATGCGGGCAGCCTTCGGCTGTATCCCGTTCTTCACGCCGTCGTACCAAGTGCTGCGCGACCCGGGAATGATGCGCAACACCTTGGGGCAGCTGCATGAGGCGGCCCAGCAACTGCAAGGCGGCGGCGATGTCCGGCGCTGAACCGACGGTGACATCAAATGGGGCTGAGTTTCCGTTGCTGATGAGTCCTCAAACACGGAAGTCGCGCCACGCGAACTGCTCTTTCGAGGTCATGCAAAACCGAGGAGCTACCCGACTGCCAGTGCATCCGAACGGCACCATCCAGATCGACCCGGCTGTCCAGGTCGCATGCGGCTAAATCCTCATCGCATCGACTTCGGTCTTGAAGTCTTTACGAAGTCAGCGGGCACACGCCTGGATGCATGGCTCGTTTGGACCCATCCAGTTTTGGCGTTTTTGAGCGCGCATCCGTCTCGTCCGGCGCTGCATGCAGCAACGCTGCCTGCCACACGTCAAACACGCGTGGAGATGACGCATTAGGTAGCAAGGACCGCGTTGGGAACGCGGTGCGTCGGCTTGGACGGGTCGGTGCTTCCGGAGAGGCATGGCCATCGGCCAGGCACAGTTGACAACGTGTCGACGCTCTGTCGCTTGCCGCTGATTCAGCCTGGGTGGCTGTCATCACTGGGTTTTTTGGTAGGCCGTGTTGGGCTCGAACCAACGACCAAAGGATTATGAGTCCTCTGCTCTGACCAACTGAGCTAACGGCCCCGTGCGGGAACGCGGATTCTAGGAGCGGCGCGGCCCGGCTACTTGGTCGACAGCGCGTTGCCCACCAGGCGGGCCGTGATGTCGACGATCTGGATCATGCGGTCGTAGGCCATGCGCGTGGGGCCGATGACGCCCAGCGTGCCGACGATGCGGCCGTCGATCTCGTAGGGCGCGGTGACGACCGACAGTTCCTCGAAGGGCACGACTTGGCTCTCGCCGCCGATGTAGATGCGCACGCCCTCGGCGCGGCTGCTCACGTCGAGCAGGCGCATCAGTTCGGTCTTCTGCTCGAAGACGTCGAACAGGCGGCGCAGGCTGCCCATGTCGTTGCCGAAGTCCTGCATGCCCAGCAGGTTGCGCTCGCCCGAGACCACCACGGTTTCGGCGCTCCCGGCCATCGCCTCGCCGGCTTTCACCGCCGCTTGCATCAGTGCCGCGATCTCGCCGCGCAGGGCCTCGACCTCGTGCTTGAGCCGCTCGCGCACTTCTTCCAGCGCGAGCCCGGCGTAGTGGGCGTTGAGGTAGTTGGTGGCCTCGACGAGTTCACCTTGCGCGAAGTCGCGCGCGGTGAAGATGACGCGGTTCTGCACGTCGCCGTCGGGCGCCACGATGATGACCAGCACGCGCCGCTCGCCGAGACGCAAAAATTCGATGTGGTGGAACACGCTGGCCTTGCGCGGCGCCGTCACCACGCCGACGAAGCTGGACAGGTTGGACAGCAGCGACGCGGCCTGCGCGATCACGCGCTGCGGCTGGTCGGGGTGCAGTTGCTCGCGGGCGGCGGCCATGTCGGGCGAGACATGGTTCAGGTCGATCGGGCGCGCCGTCAGCATCGTGTCGACGAAGAGCCGATAGCCCCGCGCCGTGGGGATGCGCCCGGCGCTGGTGTGCGGGCTGGCGATGAGGCCGAGTTCTTCCAGGTCGGCCATGACGTTGCGGATCGTGGCGGGAGACAGTTCCAGCCCAGACGCGCGCGACAACGTGCGCGAGCCCACCGGCGTGCCGTCGGCGATGTAGCGTTCCACCAGGGCCTTGAGCAGGGTTCTTGCGCGGTCGTCGAGCATGGATTTTATTGTACGGAGCCCCCTGGAACCGGCGGGGACCAGGGCCTGCTCACGCAGGCCCCTATGGTGTAATCGGACACATGCCTTCCGGCTTCAAGCACGCTGCCATCATCGGCAAGTACCAGGCCCGGGGCATTCGCCCGGTGCTTGAGGAGATCGCCCATTTCATGGTGGGCCAGGGCCTGGAGGTTTCGTTCGAACGCGACACCGCGCATGCCACCGGGGTGGTGGACTTCGAGCACCTGAGCCTTGCCGAAATGGGCCAGCGTTGCGACCTGGCGGTGGTGGTGGGTGGCGACGGCACCATGCTGGGCATTGCGCGCGAATTGGCGCGCCACAACCTGCCGCTGGTGGGCATCAACCAGGGGCGGCTGGGCTTCATCACCGACATCCCGCTGGGCCAGTACCGCGAAGCACTGGCTCCGATGATCGCTGGCGACTACGAGGAAGAACAGCGCGCCATGCTCGAAGGCGAGGTGCGCCGCGACGGCGAGATCATCCACCAGGGCCTGTCGATGAACGACGTGGTGGTCAGCCGCGGCGCCAGTGCCAGCATGGTGGAGCTCAGTGTGGACGTCGGCGACGATTTCGTCGCCAACATGCGCGCCGACGGGCTCATCATGGCCACACCCACAGGCAGCACGGCCTACGCGCTGTCTGCGGGCGGGCCCATCTTGCACCCGGGCATCGGCGGCTGGGTGATGGTGCCTATCGCGTCGCACACCTTGTCCAACCGGCCCATCGTGCTGCCCGACGATGTCGAGGTGCGCATCGGCATCGTCGCGGGCAAGGACGTGTCGGCCAATTTCGACATGCACAACCTGGCCAGCCTGCTGCATGGCGACCAGGTCCACGTGCGCCGTTCCAGCTTCAGGGTGCGCTTCCTGCACCCGCGCGGCTGGAGCTACTACGCCACGCTGCGCCGCAAGCTGCGGTGGTACGAGGGCACCGGCTGATGTTGCGGCGCCTGCACCTGCGCGACGTGGTCATCGTCGACGAGCTCGAGGTCGAACTGGGCGCCGGCTTCACCGTGCTGACTGGCGAAACAGGCGCTGGCAAGTCCATCCTGGTCGACGCGCTGCAGCTGGCCCTGGGCCAGCGCGCCGATGCCGCCCTGGTGCGCGAAGGCGCGAGCCGCGCCGAGGTGAGCGCCGAATTCGATACCCCGTCGTCCCTGCTGCCCTGGCTGGAGGCCGCGGGCTTTGCCTGTGCAGACACGCTGCTGCTGCGCCGCGCTGTGGACGCGCAGGGCAAGAGCCGGGCGTGGATCAACGGCAGCCCGGCCACTGTGGGCCAGCTGCGCGAGGCCGCCGACAGCCTGGTGGACATCCACGGCCAGCACGCCTGGCAAAGCCTGACCCGGCCCGCCGCCGTGCGCGCGGTGCTCGACGAGCAGGCGGGCCTGGACACCCAGCCCCTGCGCGCCGCCTGGCAGGCCTGGCGCGACGCGCTGGCCCGCCTGGAATCCGCGCGGGCACAGCGCGAAAGCGGTGAGCGTGAACGTGATCGCCTGGCCTGGCAGATCGCCGAGCTGGACAAGCTGGCCCCGGCCGACCAAGAGTGGGAAACCCTGAACGCCGAGCAGCAGCGCCTGGCGCATGCGCAGGCCTTGCTCGACGGCAGCCGGGCAGCGCTGGCGGCCTTGTCGGACGACGACATCAATGCCGACCTGCTGACCACCCGGGCTGTCGACGCCCTGCAGGACGTGTCGCGCTTCGACCCCGAACTGCAGGCCGTGGCCGAGGTCTTGCGCAGCGCCCAGGCGCAGATCGAGGATGCCGCCCACACCTTGAACGCCTACCTGGGTCGACGCGAACCCAGCCCCGAGCGGCTGGCGCAGATCGACGAGCGGCTGGGCGCGTGGATCACCTTGGCGCGCCGGTACCGTCGGGGCCCGCGCGAACTGCCGGCCCTGCTGGAAGGTTGGCGCACCGAGCTGCGCAGCCTGGTCGCCGCGGCCGACCTGGACACGTTGGCGCAGCAGGCCGCACTTGCGCAGACGGCATGGGCGCGCGCAGCCCAGGCCGCGAGCCGCGCCCGCCAGAAAGCCGCCGCGCCGCTGGCCAGCGCCGTGACGCAGGCCATGCAGCAACTGGGCATGACCGGGGGCCGTTTCGAGGTAGCGCTGCTGCCGAATGACGAACCGCAGGCCTGGGGCACGGAAAGTGTCGAGTTCCGCGTGGCGGGTCATGCCGGCAGCACGCCGCGCGCGCTGGGCAAGGTGGCCTCGGGCGGCGAGTTGTCCCGGTTGGCGCTGGCCATCGCCGTCACCGCGGCGCAGGGCCGTGGTGGCGCCGGCGCCGGCGCCGTGCCCACGCTGATCTTCGACGAGATCGACGCCGGCGTCGGCGGCACTGTGGCCGACAGCGTGGGCCGGCTGATGAAGCAGCTGGGCGGCTCGGCCCAGGTGCTGGCGGTGACGCACCTGGCCCAGGTGGCTGCCTGTGCCGATGGCCACTTCGTGGTCAGCAAGGCCTTGCGCGGCACGCAGACCGTCAGCGCCGTACAGGCCGTGGGCGGCGAGGCGCGCGTGGCCGAGATCGCGCGCATGTTGGGCGGCGAGAGGCTGTCGTCCACCAGCCGGGCGCATGCGCAGGCGCTGCTCGACGTCGCGGCCGAGAAACAGCCGGGCAAGTCTGCCGATTCATCCGGCGCGGTCTGGCCGAGCGCCGGGCCGCTCCCAAGCCGGCCCGACGTCTCCCAAGGGAACCGGCCGAACTACCCGACGGCCGAGGGGCTCCAATGAGCGATTGGATGCCGCTGGATGCACGCACCGGCAACGAGGTCATCCTCGTCACCGGCATCTCGGGTTCGGGCAAGTCGGTGGCCCTGCATGCGCTGGAAGACGCCGGCTACTTTTGCGTCGACAACCTGCCGCCCGAGCTGTTGCGCGATTTCATCCGGCTCGAGCATGCACGCTTTACCCACCGCGTGGCCGCGGCGGTGGACGTGCGCACCGCCGCGTCGCTGCCCTACCTGGTGCCGTTGATCGGCGACCTGCGGCGCGAGGGCGTGCGCATCCGCTCGATCTTTCTGGACGCCAGCAACGACGCGCTGATGCGACGCTTCTCCGAAACCCGGCGCCCACACCCGCTGAGCACCAGCGCCGACGGCGGCAGCGAGGCGCCCGCGCTGGTCGAGGCCATCGAACAAGAGCGCGCGCTGATGGCCGAACTGCGCGAAGTGTCGACCGTGATGGACACCAGCCAGCTGCGCCCCGCCCTGCTGCGCAGCTGGGTGCGGTCGCTGGTGGGGGCGCGCGACGCGAGCCTGACGCTGGTCTTCGAGTCCTTCGCCTACAAGCACGGCGTGCCGCTGGATGCCGACTACGTGTTCGACATGCGCGCCCTGCCCAATCCGTACTACGTGCGCGAACTGCGCCCGCTGACCGGACGCGACGCGCTCGTGGCCGCCCACCTGGACGCCCAGCCCGAGGTCACTGAAATGCTGGGGCAGATCCAGGCCTTCCTGCAGCGCTGGTTGCCCGCGTTCCAGGACAACGAGCGCAGCTACCTGACCGTGGCGCTGGGCTGCACGGGGGGCCAGCACCGCTCGGTCTATTCCGCGCATTGGCTGGCGCGCCAATTCGAAGGTCGCCACGCCACTTTGGTGCGCCACCGCGAGCTGGATGCCCGGTGACAACCCGCTGACTATCCGCTGACTATCCGCTGACAACCCACGGCCTGCCCTTGTCGAATCTGCCTAACCCCCTGCCGCTGTTCCCGTTGAAAACAGTGCTCTTCCCCGGCGCCCTGCTGGGCCTGAAGGTGTTCGAGACGCGTTACCTCGACCTGATGTCCGAATGCCTGCGCCAGGGCACGCCCTTCGGCGTGGTGTGCCTGCGCCAGGGGCAGGAGGCCACCCGCGACCGCGCTGCCGAGGCGGCCACGGAGCTCGAAGACGTGGGCGTGCTGGTGCGCATCGACGACGTCGACGCCGAGCATGCCGGCATCCTCAGCGTGCGCTGCACCGGCACCCATCGCTTCAGGCGAGTCGGCGCGCCGGGCAGGCGCGACAACGGCCTGTGGCACAGCCAGGCCGACTTGATGGCGGACGACCCGCCGCGCGCCACCGGCCCGGCCATGGCCAGCACGGTGGCGGCGCTGGCCGAGGCCATCAACAAGCTGAAGGAACAAGACCAGCGGCCCTTTGCCGAGCCCTACCGGCTCGACGACGCCGGCTGGGTCGCCAACCGCTGGTGTGAACTGCTGCCGGTGTCGCTGGCGGCCAAGCAGAAGCTGATGGCGCTGGACGACCCGGTCATTCGCCTTTCGCTGGTGGACGCCTTCCTGCGCGACAAGAAGGTCGTGTTCGGCTAGCTGGCCGGGTCTGCTTGTCCTGCCTGTCCTGCCTGCAGCAGTCGGCGCACGGGCGCGGCCAGGCCCAGCGCCAGGGCTTCCTCGCGCGTCACCCACCGACCCGGCGCCGCCCAGGGCAAGTCTGCGAGCCCGCGCAGGGCCGTTGTCGCGCCGCGCGCGGGCAGGGTCCAGCGCAGCGGGCGCAAGGTCCAGTCGAAATGGGTCAGCGCGTGCTCGATGGTGGGCAACACCTCGAACTCGCCGGGCCAATCTGCCAGCGCATCGTGCAGGTCTTGCAGTGACGCCTGCTCCGGCAGGCTCCACAGGCCAGCCCACACGCCTGCGGGCGGCCGCTGCACCAGCCAGACGCGTCCACGGTGCTGCAGCCACAGGATGGCGTGCTCCCGCCGGCCTCTCTTGAGGCGGCGCGTCTTCACCGGATAGCGTTCAGGCTGGCCCGCGGCGTGTGCCGCACAACGGTGACGCAGCGGACAGCGCGGGCAGGCCGGCCGACGCAAGGTGCACAGCGTGGCGCCCAGGTCCATCAAGCCCTGGGTGTAGACATCGACGCCGTTCTCAGGCAGCAGGGCCACCGCGTGCTGCCACAGCGCGCGTTCATGCGTCGCCACGGCGAGGTCGCCGTCGAACCCCAGCACGCGCGCCAGCACGCGCTTGACGTTGCCGTCCAGGATGGCTGCACGTTCGCCGAAAGCCAGCGCCGCGACGGCCGCCGCGGTCGAACGACCCACGCCCGGCAACGTGGCCAACGCCTGGCTGCTTCGCGGGAACTGCCCGCCGTGCTCGGCCACCACCATCTGCGCGCAGCGGTGCAGGTTGCGCGCCCGGCTGTAATAGCCCAGGCCACTCCAGAGCGCCAGCACGTCGTCCAGTGGTGCTGCCGCCAGCGCGGCGACGTCAGGAAAGCGCGCCAGGAAGCGGTCGAAATACTGCAGCACGGTAACCACCTGCGTCTGCTGCAGCATTACCTCGGACAGCCAGATCCGGTACGGATCGCGCGTGCTCTGCCATGGCAGGCCGTGGCGGCCATGCAGGCGCTGCCAGGCGATGACCTCGCCGGCCAGCGTGGCCGCGCTCAAGGCGCCGGCCGTCGTTCAGGCCGCGTCCTGCGCCTCGAGGATTCTGTGCGGGTCGTGCAGGCTGTTTGCCGGTGGCACGGGCAGGATGGTCGCAGCGGCCAGCGCATCGTCGGCCAGCCGCTCGATACGGCCCTGGCAGCGGGCCAGCCGATCGTCCTGGCCTTGAACCTCGCTGATGCGCTGTTCCAGGTCGCCGGCGGCAGACTGCACGCGCTGCAGTGCTTCCTGGCGCCGCGCATGGCCGCGCCGGCGTTCACGCAGTTGCTGTTCAAGCTGGCTGGTTGCACCTTTGCTCCACATCTCGACATCGCTGGCGGCATTCTCGAACACCACGCGCAGCTTTGACAGCAGCATGCGTCTGAACTGGTCGGCAAAACCCGGCGTGGCCATGCGCCACCACTGGCCCAGCGCCAGGTAGCGGCTGTAGTTCTTGTTGATGCGATGCAGCTCGGCCTGGGCATCGGCCATGGGCGGCACGGGCGCGAGCAGGAAGGCAAATCCGAACTCGGTGTTCAACTGCTCGAAGCTGGCCTGCAGCATCAACCGCATCTCTTCGATTTGAGTCTGCGCAGCCGCCAGCGCTGCCTGCAACCGTGCCAGCATCGCATCGAAGGCTACCCGGCTGCCCAGGTTCAGCGGGCGCGCGCCCATGGCTGCCTGCATGGTCTGCATCTCGGCGCGCAGCGTGTCGCTGGACAGCAGCGCCAGCACCGACTGCTGCAGCCGCTGCTGCACCGACCGCAACGCCGCCAGGCGCATGGCACAGCGCTCGAACTCCAGCACCTCGGCGTCCAGCCGCTCGATCAGGGCGCGCAGCCGGCCGCCGCTCTTGCCACGCAGCCCGCGCAGCTCGAACAGCTGCTCGCCGCGCTGGCGCCGCCGGTCGGCCAGCTGGCGCACGGCGGCGCCCCGCACGGCCTGCAGCACCGTGGTGGCCGACTGTTGCAGCAACTGCTGGCGTTTGGGCAGCAGCTCGGCGGCCAGGGCCTGCTCCAGCACGGGCAGCTGACTGGCGGCCAGGCCGGCGGCGTCCTGGCAGAAGCGCGCCGTCAGGGCGTCACGCGCAGACAAGGCAAAGACGCGCGACAACGGCACGTCCAACGTTTGCGCGCTTTGCGCGCGCTGCTGCTCCACCTGCGCGCGCACCTCGGCGTCTGTGGCCAGCGGGTCGGCCAGGATGTCGATCTTGTTCAGCACCACGAAGCGCTGCACGCTGGCCGTGCCCAGATGCTCGCGCCAGATGGTCAGGTCCGAACGCGTGGCGCCGCAATCGGCAGCCAGGAGAAAGACGACGGCGTGCGCGGTGGGCAGCAAGCCCAGCGTGAGCTCGGGCTCGGCACCGATGGCGTTCAGTCCGGGGGTGTCGATGACCACCAGGCCACGCTCGAGCAGCGGGTGCGGGTACTGGATGAGCGCATGGCGCCAGGCCGGCACCTCGACGTCGCCCGCGGCATCCTGCGGCGGGTTGTCCTGCGGATCGTCGTCGTTCCACAGACCCAGCGCGCGCGCCTGCTCGACGCTGACCTGCTGCGTGCGCGTCACGGCGGCCAGCGCCTGCACCAGCGAATCGGGCCGCCGCGGGTCCAGCGGCACATGCTGCCAGGGGCCGTCGCGGCCGCGCAGTTCGGCCAGTGACATTCCGCCCAGGCGGGTCTCGATCGGCAGCAGCGACAGGCGCGGCGTCATGCCACGGTCCCAGCGCAGTTCCACCGGGCACATCGTGGTGCGCCCGGGCGTGGCGGGCAGCACCCGGCGGCCGGCCTGGGCGAAGAAGATGGCGTTGATCAGCTCGGACTTGCCGCGCGAGACCTCGGCCACGAAGGCCACCACCAGCTTGTCGCTGGCCATGCGTTCGCGCAGCGCGGCCAGCATGTCGACCTCGGCCTCGTCCAGCAATTCATCCGCGGCCAGCGCGCGCGACAGGTTGCCGATGTGGCGGCCCAAGGTGGCCCGCCAGAGGGCTAGCGCATCCAGACTGTGGGCAATGGGACTGTGCATCTGTTCCGGGCGCTTGCTGGGCGCTTGCTGGCTGCTTCGGGCTCTCGCGCCATGCTATGTCAGGGTCTCGCGCGGCCGACATCAGCAGTCCGTGCCCGGCTGTCGGATGTCACGCCGCGGCGGGCGTCGTGGCCTTCAGCGCTTCTGGCAGACGTGACAAAAGTAGGTCGAGCGCTGGGCCTGCACCACGCGCCGGATGGCCGACCCGCAGCGGCCGCAGGCCAGGCCGGCGCGGCCGTAAACCGCTGCCTGGGCCTGGAAGGCGCCGCTGGCGCCATGCACGTCGGTAAAGTCACGCAGCGTGGATCCGCCCAAGTCCAGCGCGCGCGACAGCGTTTCGCGCAGCGCCGCCAGCAGCCGCGCGGCGCGGGGCCGGCTGATGCGGTCGCAGCGCAAGCCCGGGTGGATGCCGGCCTGGAACAGGGCTTCGCACGCATAGATGTTGCCGGCGCCGACGACCACTTCGCCGCCCAGCAAGGCCGCCTTGACGGGCGTGCGGCGCTGCTGCAGCGCGGCGTGAAAATGCTGCGGCGTGAGCGCGGGGTCGAAGGGCTCGGGGCCCAGCCGCTGCAGCAGGGTGGCGGCCGGGGCGGCGTCCATCGCCGGCGACCACACCACGGCACCGAAGCGGCGCGGGTCGTTGAGCCGGAGCGTGCCGTGGCTGGTGACCAGGTCGAAATGGTCGTGGGCACCCGGGGGCGGCGGCTCGGCCTGCAAAGCCAGCGAGCCCGACATTCCCAGATGCAGCAGCAGCCCGCCCTCGCGCGTGTCGGCACCGCCGGCCGCCAAGGGCAGCCACAGGTACTTGCCGCGGCGCAGCACCGGGCCGACCGTGCTGCCGACCAGTTCACCCGGCGCCACCCCCAGCGGCCAGCGCAGGGGCTTGCCCAGACGTGCAGAAAGCACGCGTGCGCCCCGCAATGGCGCGTCGATGCCGCGTCGGGTGACCTCTACCTCGGGAAGTTCGGGCATCGAACCATTATGTGAGAATGAAAGCGCACTGCCCCTGGGAGCAAAGATGTCCGATTCACTGCGCCGGCGCCCTGCCTTCGCCGCCACGCTGGCTGTCGCGGCCCTGCTCTCCGCGCCCCTGGCCCATGCCCAGGCACCCGTCGACCCTGCCAAGGGCGCCCTGTCTGCGCTGGACGCTCCGCTTTTCTATCAAATCCTGATCGGCGAGATCGAACTGCGCCAGGGCGAGCCCGGCGCGGCCTTCGAAGTCATCCTCGACGCCGCGCGGCGCACGCGTGACGACGGTTTGTTCCGCCGCGCGGTGGATATTGCCTTGCAAGGCCGCGCTGGCGATCAGGCTCTGGCCGCGTCGCGCGCCTGGCGCAGTGCAAGGCCTGAATCGCAGGATGCGCTGCGCCTGCAATTGCAAGTCCTGCTGGCTCTGAACCGCCCCGCCGAGATCGCCGAGCCGCTCAAGTCCCTGCTCGACTTCACGCCGGCCGCAGAACGCAACGCTTTCATCGCTCAGCTGCCCCGCTTCCTGCAGCGCAGCAACGACCCCAAGACCGTGACGCTCGCGATCGAGGAGGCGCTCAAACCCTATGCCGCCGCCCCGGCCACGCGCAACGCGGTGCTGGTGTCCCGCGCGCGCGCCTGGATGAACGCCGGCGACGTCGACCGTGCCCTGGTGCTGGCCCAGCAAGCCCAGGCGCAGGAGCCCGGCGACCCGGGGGCCGCCCTGGTGGCCCTGGACTTGATGGCGCAGCGCCCGACCGCCGAGCGTGTCGTCACCGACCACCTCGGCCAACCGGGCGCACAGGCCGCGCTGCGCCTTTCGTATGTCCGCACGCTGACGGCCGCGCAGCGCTACACCGACGCAGTCGCGCAACTCGAACAGGTCACCCGCGAACAACCGAACGACGCCCAGCCCTACCTCACCCTGGGCGCCTTGCATCTCGAACTGAAGCACCCCAAGGAAGGCGAGGTGGCGCTGCTTCGCTATGTCGAACTTAGTCAGAACCCGCCCGCAGGCACCCCCGTGGCCAGCCGCGACGAGGTCGACGACGATGACGGCGGCGATGCACCCCGGTCCGATGCCGGCATGGTGCAAGCCTGGCTCTTGCTGGCCCAGGCCGCCGAGCAGCGCGGCGACTTCAAGGCTGCGGAGTCCTGGCTGGGCAAGGTAGAGGACCCGCAGCGCGCGCTGGAAGTGCAGACACGGCGTGCCACCATCCTGGCCCGCCAGGGCAAGCTGAGCCAGGCGCGCGAATTGATCCGCGTGACCCCCGAACGCAGTCCGCAAGACGAACGGGCCAAGTTGGTGGCAGAAGCCGGCGTGTTGCGCGAAGTCAAGCGCTGGGGCGACGCCTTCGACGTGCTGTCAAGCGCCACGCAGCGTTTCGCCGACGACGCCGACCTGTTGTACGAGCAGGCCATGATGGCCGAGAAGCTGGACCGCCTGGTCGACATGGAGCGGCTGCTGCGCCGGGCCATCGAGATCAAGCCCGACAACCCGCATTCGCACAATGCGCTGGGCTATTCGCTGGCCGACCGCGGCCTGCGCCTGCCCGAGGCGCGGGCCTTGATCCAGCGCGCGCTCGAACTGGCGCCGGGTGACCCCTTCATCACCGACAGCCTGGGCTGGGTCGAGTTCCGAATGGGCAACGGCGCAGAGGCGCTGCGCCTGCTGCGCCAGGCCTACGCGGCACGGCCGGACATCGAGATCGGCGCCCATCTGGGCGAGGTGCTGTGGGCCATGGGTCAACGCGACGAAGCCCGCAAGGTCTGGCGCGAAGTCAAGACCCGCGACCAGGCCAACGAGGTGCTCCGCGAAACCCTGGCGCGGCTGCGCATCGACCTGTGAGGCGGCTGGCGGCGCTGCTGGCCGCCGCCCTGCTCGGCGCCTGCGCCACGCCGCCACCGGTGTCGGTGGACGGCGGCTCCGTCATCAGCGGCCGGCTCAGCTTGCGCGTCCAAACCACTGCCGATCGGCCGGCCCAGGGGCTGACCGCGGCCTTCGAACTCCAAGGCCACGCCGAACGCGGCGAGTTGCGTTTGCTGTCGCCGCTGGGCGGGACGCTGGCTGCGGCGCGCTGGGCTCCCGGCCAGGCGCTGCTGGACACACCCGCAGGGCGCCAGGTATTTGCAAGCCTGGACGAGCTGTCGCTGCAGACCCTGGGCGAGGTGGTGCCCCTGGCTGCGCTGCCGGACTGGCTGGCCGGTCGACCCTGGCCGGGCGCTGCACACCAGGCCGGCATCAACGGTTTTGCACAGTTGGGCTGGCGGGTGGACCTGACGCGGCGTGCGCAGGGCTGGGTAACCGCGGAACGCGACGCGCCGCCCGCCGTGGCCTTGCGCATCCGACTGGACGGGCCGGGCGCATAGCAAGAGGGTTCTACAGGTGAGTCTGCAAGCCCTCTACGACGTGCCGGCCCCGGCCAAGCTGAACCTGTTCCTGCACATCGTGGGCCGGCGCGCCGATGGCTACCACCTGCTGCAGTCACCGTTCGTGCTGATCGACTGGACCGACCAGTTGCACTTCGAGCGACGGGACGACGGCCAGCTTGCCCGCCACGACCTCGGCCCCGCCCTGCCTGCCGACGACCTGTGCCTGCGAGCAGCGCGAGCGCTGCAGCGGCTGAGCGGCACGGCGCTGGGGGCCGACATCAGCATTCACAAGAACGTGCCCTGGGGCGCGGGCATGGGGGGCGGCAGTTCGGACGCCGCCAGCACCTTGCTGGCGCTGAACCGCCTGTGGGGCTTGCAGTGGTCGCGCGCGCGGCTGGCCGCGCTGGGCTTGCAACTGGGCGCCGATGTGCCGTTCTTCGTCGGCGGCAGCAATGCATTCGTCGAAGGCGTGGGCGAACGGCTTACGCCATTGGCCCTGCCGCCCGCCAGGTATGCCGTGCTCAAGCCTTGCGCAGCCATCGGTACGCACGAGATCTTCACTCATCCGCTGCTCAAAACAGACACCCAAGCTGTTATGCTCGTAGGCTTACCAGAGGAGGTTCGGGGCCCGCATGACTGGGCGCCAGGGCTTGAAACGGCTGACCGAATTTTCGGCAGGAACGACCTTCAGACACCGGCGCAGCAGATGTGCCCCGAGGTGGCGCAAGCTGCCATGTGGCTCGAGGCCCGTTTTGGCAACAGCCGCATGACGGGCTCGGGCAGCGCGGTCTATTCGAGAGTCGGCACGGAAGTTCCGCAAGACCAGGCTTTCCCGGAAGACGGTTTGCCGACGGGTTGGTTGGGGCGGATGTGCCGCAGCCTGACCGAGCACCCCTTGCGGGCCTGGGCAGATTGAGGTCAGGAAGGCGGCAAGCCTCCCCCGGGGAGCGGCCGCAGATCAGAGGGGGCGGTGCAAGCCGCCTCCTGTGTAGGGGAGTCGCCAAGTTGGTCAAGGCATCGGATTTTGATTCCGACATGCGAGGGTTCGAGTCCTTCCTCCCCTGCCAAATTCTTCTGCTGAAGCCAGGGTCCACCGGCCCGGCGGGCCCAGGCCCTTGACGGAGAAGTCCACCGTGCTGTTCAACACCGTGCTGTTTACCGGCAATGCCAATCCGGTGTTGGCGCAGCAGATCGCGTCTCACCTGGGCATCGAACTCGGCCAGGCCACCGTGGGGCGCTTTTCGGACGGCGAAGTCACCGTCGAGATCCACCAGAACGTGCGTGCGCGGGATGTTTTCGTGGTGCAACCCACCTGTGCGCCAACCAACGAGCATCTGATGGAGCTCGCCTTCATGGTCGACGCGCTCAAGCGCGCCAGCGCGCGGCGCATCACCGCCGTCATCCCCTATTTCGGCTACGCCCGGCAGGACCGCAGGCCGCGCAGCATGCGCGTACCGATTAGCGCCAAGGTGGTGGCCAACATGCTCGAGACAGTGGGCGTGGAACGCCTGCTCACCATGGACCTGCATGCCGACCAGATCCAGGGCTTCTTCGACATCCCGGTCGACAACATCTATGCCAGCCCCGTGCTTTTGTCCGACTTGAAAAGCAAGAGCTATAGCGACCTGGTCGTGATCTCGCCTGACGTCGGCGGCGTCGTGCGTGCGCGCGCACTGGCCAAGCAGCTTGGCTGCGACCTGGCCATCATCGACAAGCGCCGGCCCACGGCCAATGTGTCCGAGGTGATGCACGTCATCGGCGAGGTCGAAGGTCGCAACTGCGTGATCATGGACGACATGATCGACACTGCCGGCACGCTGGTGAAGGCCGCCGAGGTGCTGAAGGAACGCGGCGCCCGAAGCGTGTATGCCTACTGCACGCACCCCGTCTTCTCGGGGCCCGCTGTCGAGCGCCTGCGCAACTCGGCCATCGACGAGGTCGTCATCACCAACACCATCCCATTGTCGGAAGAGGCACGGGGCTGCGCCAAGATCAGGCAGTTGTCGGTGGCCTTCCTGTTCGCGGAGACGATTCGCCGCATCAGCGACGGCGAGTCGGTCACCTCGCTGTTTTCGGAACAGAACAACAATTTTTGACAGATCAACGGGTTCCTACACAGGGGCCCTTGAAGACGGCGGGCCACCACCCGCCTTTACCCGAAGCCCTGGTCGCGGGGCTTCTCACCCAACTGGAGTCAACATGAAATTCACAGCTTTCGAGCGTACGCTGCAGGGGACCGGAGCGAGCCGCCGCCTGCGCCACGCTGCCAAGGTGCCCGGCATCGTCTATGGCGGGGCCGTGCCGCCGGCGATGATCGAGCTCGATCACAACGCCCTGTTCTTCGCGCTGAAGAAGGAATCTTTCCACTCGTCCATCCTCGAGATGGAAGTCGGCGGCACCACGCACAAGGTGCTGCTGCGCGACTTCCAGATGCACGCCTGGAAGCCCATCGTCCAGCACATCGATTTCCAGCGCGTGGACGAGTCCACCCGGCTGCGCAAAAAGGTGCCGCTGCACTTCTCGGGCGAAGAAACCTCCCCGGCCGTGAAGACCGACATGTGCTTGGTCAACCACGTGCGCACCGAAGTGGAAGTCGAGTGCCTGGCCTCGGCGCTGCCCGAGTTCGTGATGATCGACCTGTCGAATTTGGCCAAGGGGCAAAGCCTGCACGCCGACGACCTGAAGCTGCCCGAGGGCATCAAGGTGGTCAAGCGCGGCACGCAGAACCCGGTGATCGTGTCGGTCTCGCCGCCCAAGGTCGAAGAAGAAGTCGCCGCACCCACCGTGGTGGTGGCCGCCGACAAATCCAAGGGCAAGCCCAAGAAGACCGAAAAGCAGAACCAGAAGTGATGCACCCGTGCGGGGGCCTCAAAAGTCCTCGCGCGTCGTCCACCTCATCAGCGGGCCCCACTTCGGTGGGGCTTTGTTGTTTCTGCGGCTTCCATAATCTTTCACCATGATCAAACTGTTCGTCGGCCTGGGCAACCCAGGCACCGAGTACGAAGCCACGCGGCACAACGCCGGCTTCTGGTGGGTCGACGCGCTGGTCAATCAGCTCGGCGTGCGCCTGGTGCCCGAGCGCGCCTACCAGGCGCTGGCCGTGCGGGCCAGCGCGGCCCAAGGCCCCGTGTGGCTGCTGCAGCCGATGACCTTCATGAACCGGTCAGGCGTGTCGGTGGCCACATTGGCGCGCTTCTTCAAGATCGAGCCGGCGCAAATCCTCGTCGTGCACGACGAGCTCGACCTGCTGCCCGGCCAGGCAAAGTTGAAGTTCGGCGGCAGCGCCGCGGGGCACAACGGGCTGAAGGACATCCACGGTCAACTGGGCACGCCCGACTTCTGGCGTCTGCGCCTGGGCATCGGGCACCCGGGCGTGAAGTCCGAGGTCATTCATTACGTGCTGAAGAAGCCTTCGGCCGACCACCGCCTGGAGATCGACAAGGCGATCGAGAAGACGCTCGATGCGCTGGGCTCGCTGCTGGCCGGCGACATGGACAAAGCCCTGACGCACATCCACGCCCAACCGCCCCGACCCAAGCCGCCACGGCCCGCTGCGGCGGTGCAGCCCCCTGCCGACCCCAACCCCAACGCCGACGCCAAGGAGACCCCATGAAGCCCGTCTTTGCCCTGATGCTGCTGGCCGCCAGCCTGCCCAGTGTCGCGATCGCCACGAACCAGACCGTCTGGCGCTGCGGCCCCGACGGCCGCAGCTACGAGAGCCAGCCCTGCAAGGACGGCCGCGCCATCGAGCTGCCCGGCGTACGACCGACAGCCGACGTGCTGGCTGCACAGCGCGTGGCCGAGGCCGACCGGCGGCTGGCCCAGCAACTGCGCGACGAACGCCTGCAGCGTGAACGTGAACTTCAGGCTCGCGGACCCGGCGTGGCAGGTTTCGGCCGCGCGGCTCCCGCGGCAGACCTCAAACCGCGGCAGGACCGCCAGGCGGCGTCAAAGTCGAAGACGAAGCCGTCGACAGCGAAGGCGACACCGGTGCGCCAGGCGCGATCGCTTGAAGCAGGTGGTACTTCGCCAACAGCTGCACGCGCGTCTCCACGAACGCCGGGTTGACCGGAATGCAGCTCACGGGGCAGACCTGCACGCATTGCGGCTCGTCGAAGTGGCCCACGCACTCGGTGCAGCGACCGGGGTCGATCTCGTAGATCTCCGCGCCCATGGTGATGGCCTGGTTCGGGCACTCGGGCTCGCAGACATCGCAGTTGATGCACTCGTCGGTGATCCACAAGGCCATATCGAGTTCAGGCTTCCGGTTGGGCGACGCGTTCTTTCAGCCGCCGAAGCACCGAGGGTGCCACGAACTTGGAAACATCACCGCCGAAGCTGGCAATCTCGCGCACGAAGGTGCTGCTGACGAACTGGTACTGGTCCGATGGCGTCATGAACACCGTCTCCACGTCGGGCATCAGCTGGCGGTTCATGCCGGCCATCTGGAACTCGTACTCGAAATCGCTGACCGCGCGCAGCCCGCGCACCACCACCTTGCCGCCCATGCTGACGACGAAGTCACGCAGCAGGCCGCGAAACGGCACCACCTCGACATTCCGGTAAGGCGCGGCGATCTCGGTGGCGATATCCAGCCGCTCGGCGATCGTGAACATGGTGCGCTTGTGGTGGCCGGCCGCCACGGCCAGGATGAGCCTGTCGAACAGGCTCGAAGCGCGGCGCATCAGGTCCTCGTGGCCCAGCGTCATCGGGTCGAAGGTGCCTGGATAGATGCCGGTCAGTGGCTTCGCGGTGGTCACTTCGCCTCCTCCTGGATCGTTGGCGGCGCGAGTGTAGCCTCGTCGGACTCGGCTGACCGCAAAAAGAGCTGGCTGTGCACGGCGCCGGCACGGGCTGTTCGGTGCAAGGCCAGGCCGCCCGGCCAGGTCGCGACCGGCTGTCCGGACTCGAGATAGACGAAGCCCCCGGGCGCCGCCAAGCGCGCCGCTTCGGCCAGCGCGGGGGCCGACAGCCCGTCATCGAAAGGCGGGTCCAGCAGCACCAGGTCGAAGCGCGCGGCAGCGCATCGCGCCATCCAGGCCAGGGCTTCGGCGCGTTCGACTCGCAGCGCCGTCGCACCCAGGCGGGCCTGGCTGGCCAGCAGGCTGGACACCAGACTGGCGTCGCGTTCGAGCAGCGTCACCTCGGCGGCGCCGCGCGAGGCGGCCTCGAAGCCCAGCGCGCCGCTGCCGGCGAAGGCGTCCAGCACGCGCCAGCCGCTCAAGTCCTGCCCGAGCCAGTTGAACAAGGTCTCGCGCACGCGGTCGGGCGAGGGGCGCAGGCCGGCGCGATCCAGCACGGGCAGCCGGCTGCGCTTCCACTGGCCGCCGATCAGCCGCACCTCGCCAAGTCGAGCGGAACTCACTGCCGCACCGCGACGCCCCGCTGCGCCATCAGGGCTTTCGCCTGGCCCACCGTGAACTCCCCGTAATGGAAGATGCTGGCGGCCAGCACCGCGTCCGCCCCGCCCAGGCGGATGCCGTCGACCAGGTGCTGCAGCGTGCCAACGCCGCCCGAGGCGATCACCGGCACCGGCACGGCGTCGCAGACGGCGCGGGTGAGCCCGAGGTCGAAGCCGCTCTTGGTGCCGTCGCGGTCCATGCTGGTCAGCAGGATCTCGCCAGCGCCGAGTTCGGCCATCTGCCGCGCCCAGGCCACGGCGTCCAACCCCGTGTTCTTGCGACCGCCATGGGTGTAGACGTCCCAGCCCGTGCCATCGGCCCTGCGCTTGGCATCGATGGCCACGACGATGCACTGCGCGCCGTAGCGGTCGGAGGCGTCGCGAATGACCTGGGGCTGTGCCACCGCCGCGGAGTTGAAGCTGACCTTGTCGGCGCCGGCGTTCAGCAGCCGGCGCACGTCGTCGACCGTGCGCACGCCGCCACCCACCGTGAGCGGGATGAAGACCTGCGAGGCCACCGCCTCGATGATGTGCAGGATGACGTCACGCTGGTCGCTGGTGGCGGTGATGTCCAGGAACGTCAGCTCGTCGGCGCCCTGGTCGTTGTAGCGCGCGGCGATCTCGACCGGGTCGCCGGCGTCACGCAGTTCGACGAAGTTGACGCCCTTGACAACACGGCCGCCGGTGACGTCCAGGCAGGGGATGATGCGTTTGGCGAGCATGGAACTGTCGGCTCAGGCCGCAGCGTCGAGCTCATCGGCGCGGGCCTGTGCGGCGCTGAAGTCGAGCGCGCCGCTGTAGATGCTGCGGCCGCAGATCACGCCTTCGATGCCGTCGCCCTGCACGGCGCACAGCGCCTCGATGTCGGCCAGGCCCGACAGCCCGCCCGATGCGAACACCGGGATGGTGAGCGCCTGCGCCAACTTGACCGTGGCCTCGATGTTGATGCCGGTGAGCATGCCGTCGCGGCCGATGTCGGTGTAGATCACGCCCTCGACGCCGTAGTCCTGGAACTTACGGGCCAGGTCGATGACCTCGTGGCCGGTCAGCTTGCTCCAGCCGTCGGTGGCGACCTTGCCGTCCTTGGCGTCCAGGCCCACGATGATGTGGCCACCGAAGGCACTGCAGGCGTCCTTCAGGAAGCCCGGGCTCTTGACGGCCGCGGTGCCGATGATGATGTAGCTCAGGCCGTCGTCGAGGTAGCGCTCGATGGTGTCCAGATCGCGGATGCCGCCGCCCAGCTGCACCGGGATCACGCCACCCACGGCTTGCAGGATGGACTTGACGGCCGACTCGTTCACCGGCTTGCCGGCGAAGGCGCCGTTGAGGTCCACCAGGTGCAGCCGGCGCGCGCCGGCCTCGACCCAGCGCCGCGCCATGGCGGCAGGGTCCTGGCCGAAGGTGGTGGACAGGCTCATGTCGCCCTGTTCCAGGCGTACACAGTGGCCGTCCTTGAGGTCGATGGCAGGTATCAGCAACATGGCCGGCAGGTGGGTGGTGGGTGGTAAGTTGGGTGAGCGTGCGGGCGGGCGGGCGGGCGGGCGGACGAGAGCTAAGGCTTCCAGTGCAGGAAGTTGCGGTACAGGGCCAGGCCCTGGTCGGCGCTCTTCTCGGGGTGGAACTGGGTCGCGAAAATGTTATCCCGCGCCAGCGCCGAGGTAAAGCGGGCGCCGTAGTCGGTCTCGCCGACGCTGTGCTGCATGTCGGCAGGCGCGGCGTAGAAGCTGTGCACGAAGTAGAACCAGCTGCCGTTGGGGACGCCCTGCCACAGCGCGTGGGCCGACCTGCCATGAGACCGCTTTGGCTGCATGACGCGGTTCCAGCCCATCTGCGGCACCTTGTAGCGGCTGCCGTCGGGCTGCAGGCGACCTTCGAGCTGGAAACGGCGGACGCGACCTGCGATGAGCCCCAGGCCGGGCGTGTCCTGCTCTTCGCTGTGGTCCAGCAGCATCTGCATGCCCACACACACGCCCATCAAGGGCTTGTTCGCCGCAGCGTGCAGCACGGCAGCCTGCAGGCCGGATTCGCGCAATTCGCGCATGCAGTCGCGCATGGCGCCCTGGCCGGGCAGCACCACGCGGTCGGCGGCCATCACCTCGTCGGGCCGGGCGGTGACAACGACCTCGGCCCCGGTGCCCGCCGCCACGTGCAGCACGGCTTGCGACACCGAGCGCAGGTTGCCCATGCCGTAGTCGACCACGGCCACCCTGTTCATGGCGCTACAGGCTGCCTTTGGTGGACGGAATGACGCCGGCCGACCGCGGGTCGGGTGCCAGCGCCATGCGCAGCGCGCGTGCGAATGCTTTGAACACGGTTTCGCACTGGTGGTGCGCGTTGTGGCCCTTGAGGTTGTCGATGTGCAGCGTGACCAGCGCGTGGTTGCTAAAGCCCTGGAAGAACTCGTAGGCCAGCTGGGTGTCGAAGCCGCCGATGGCACCGGCCTTGAAGGGCACGTCCATGTGCAACCCCGGGCGCCCGGAGAAGTCGATCACCACGCGCGACAGCGCTTCGTCCAGCGGCACATAGGCGTGGCCGTAGCGCGTGATGCCGCGCTTGTCGCCCACGGCCTGCGCCACGGCCAAGCCGAGTGTGATGCCGACGTCTTCCACCGTGTGGTGGCCGTCGATGTGCAGGTCGCCCTGGGCCTGGATGTCCAGGTCGATGAGGCCATGGCGGGCGATCTGGTCGAGCATGTGGTCGAAGAAGCCGATCCCGGTGGACAGCTGCGCGGTGCCGCTGCCGTCCAGGTCGAGCTGGACACGGATCTGCGTTTCTTTGGTGTCGCGACGAACGTCGGCGGTGCGGTTCACACGGACTCCTTGAGGGCTTCGATGAGCTGGCTGGTTTCGTCGGGCGTGCCCACCGTGAGGCGCAGGCAACTGGCCAGCAGCGGGTGCATCGCCGACACGTTTTTCACGAGGATGCCACGCGCCTTCAGCGCCGCGAAGCTGTGCGCCGCGTCGGGCATGCGGGCCAGCACCATGTTGGCGTCGCTGGGGAAGGCGTGCACGCCGGGCAACGCTTGCAGCGCGGCGTAGAGGCGCTGGCGCTGTTCGCAGATCGACTGCGCCTGGCGGGCGTATTCGTCGGCATGCTCCAGCGCGAACAGCGCCGCCTCGGCGTTGAGCACGCCCACGTTGAACGGCGGGCGCAGCTTGTCGATCTGCGCAATGAGTTCGCTGCGGCCCATGAGATAGCCGATGCGCACGCCGGCCAGGCCAAACTTGCTCATGGTGCGCATCACCAGCACGTGGTCGTGCGCACGCAGCCAGCCCATGGAATCGCGGCTGGCAAAAGGCTGGTAGGCCTCGTCCATCACCACCAGACCGTGCTGTTCGCCGACGCCTTCTATGACGGCTTGCACCGCCTGCACATTCCACAGGTTGGCCGTGGGGTTGTTCGGGTAGGCCAGGTAAACCAGGGCCGGGCGGTGCTGCGCGATGGCGGCCAGCATGGCCGGCACGTCCAGCTCGAAGTCGGCCGTCAGCGCCACGCCCACAAAGCGAAGGCCCAACAGCCGCGACGACATCTCGTACATAACGAAGCCGGGCACGGGCGCCAGCGCCACCGCACCGGGCACGTCGCAGGCCATGCTGAGCATGGTGATGATCTCGTCCGAGCCATTGCCCAGCGTCAGCGCACAGCCCTCGGGCAGCCCGGCATGTGCCGCCAGCGCACGCTTCAAATCGTCGCCACGGCCGGCCGGATAGCGGTTGATGGCGACCTGTGCCAGCCGTTCGCCCAGCGCCTGTCGCAGGGCCTGCGGCAGGCGGTGCGGGTTCTCCATGGTGTCGAGCTTGACCATGCCGTCGCTGGGCTGCACGGCGTAGGCGTGCATGAACTGCACGTCCTGGCGCAGGGTGTGGGCGATGCGGTCGGTCAGGCGGGGATTCATGGCGTGGGCGGAATGGTCGGCGGGTCCAGCTTCAACACCATCTTGTGCTCACCTTCGTCGATCTCACCGGTGTAAACGAAGCCGAGCTTTCCATAGAACGGCCCGGCATGCCCCGGCGCCATGACGTGCGACAGGCCGACCTCGGGCACACCCCAGCGGCGCGCTTCTTCCAGCACCCACGCGATGGCCAGGCGGCCCAGGCCGCGGCGCTGGTGGCGGGCTTCGACGAGCAGGCGCCACACGTACAACTGGTCGGCGGGCTCTTCCTTGTCCAGGCGGGCATCGTAGAGCAGCATCATGCCGACAGGCTCGTCGCCATCGAACATCGCCACGGCGCGGCCGGCGGGCTCGTAGGCCAACTGGGCCAGCGACCGGTCGACCGGTGCCACGAAGCGCCGCTGGCCCGGGGCCACCTGCAGCTTCATCACGGCCGCAGCGTTGCCGGCGTCGACCGGCCGCACGCTGAAGGCCACGGTGGGCCGCGGTGCTTCGGCGGCGTCGGTCAGGCGCATTTCTGCCGCGCGGGCGTGGGCCTGCAGGCCTTCGCCATGCGCCAGTTCGGCGGCCACCCGCCCCAGGGGCTGGGCGGCGGCGGCGCTGACTTCGATGAGGCTGCTGCGCTTGACGAAGTCGTACACGCCCAGCGGCGAAGAAAACCGTGCCGTGCCCGAGGTGGGCAGCACGTGGTTGGGGCCGGCGCAGTAGTCACCCAGGCTTTCGCTGGTGTAGGCACCAAGGAAGATGGCCCCGGCGTGGCGCAGCAACGGCTCCCAGCGCCCCGGCTCGGTGGCGCTGACTTCGAGATGTTCCGGCGCGATGCGGTTGCTGATCTCGCAGGCTTCTTCCATCGACCTCGTGAGCACCAGCGCGCCACGCCCTTGCAGGCTGGCGCGGATGATGTCGCGCCGGGGCATCTCGGGCAGCAGCCGCTCCATCGCTTGCGCGACTTGGTCGAGGTAAGCCGCATCGGGACACAACAGGATGCTCTGCGCCAGTTCGTCGTGCTCGGCCTGGCTGAACAGGTCCATGGCCACCCAGTCGGCCGGCGTCGTGCCGTCGGCCAGGACCAGGATCTCGCTGGGCCCGGCGATCATGTCGATGCCGACCTGGCCGAACACACGCCGCTTGGCCGCGGCCACGTAGGCATTGCCCGGGCCGGTGATCTTGTCGACGCGCGGGATGCTCTGCGTGCCGTAAGCCAGCGCCGCCACGGCCTGCGCGCCGCCGATGGTGAACACGCGCTGCACACCGGCAAGAAAGGCCGCGGCAAGCACCAGCGCATTGCGCTCGCCGCCGGGCGTGGGCACGACCATGACGATCTCGGGCACCCCCGCCACGTGGGCCGGGATGGCGTTCATCAACACGCTGGACGGGTACGCGGCCTTGCCGCCAGGCACGTAGATGCCCACGCGGTCCAGCGGCGTCACCTTCTGCCCCAGCCGGCTGCCGTCGGCATCGGTGTAGTGCCAGCTGCGGCTGCTGGCCTCGAGCTGGCGCCCGTGGAAGTCGCGTACCCGCTCGGCGGCCACCTGCAGGGCGCTGCGCTGCGCCGGCGTGATGGCGTCGAAGGCGGCCTTCAGCTCGGGCTGGCCGATTTCCAGCGCGGCCATGTCGGCTGCATGCACGCCGTCGAAGCGCGCGGTCAGCTCCAGCACCGCGGCGTCGCCACGGGCGCGCACGTCGGCGATGATTTCTGCGGCACGCGCGTCGATTGCCGGTTCGCCGTCGGCACCGTCATGCTGCAGGCGCTGGAATTGCGCCTCGAAGTCGGCCGAAGCCGTCGACAGCCGGCGCACCAGGTCGGTCATGCCGGAGCCCCCACAGCCGCTTCGAAAGCGTCGATGAGCGCCCGCAGCGGCTCGCGCTTCAGCTTCAAGGAAGCTGGGTTGACGACCAGCCGCGACGAGATGTCCATCACCCGTTCGACCTCGACCAGGTGGTTGGCCATGAGCGTGTTGCCGGTGGACACCAGGTCGACGATGGCATCGGCCAGACCGGTCAGCGGTGCCAGCTCCATCGAGCCGTAGAGCTTGATCAGGTCCACGTGCACGCCCTTGGTGGCGAAGTGCCGGCGCGCCAGGTGCGTGTACTTGGTGGCCACGCGGATGCGCGATCCTTGCCTCACGGCGCTGGCGTAGTCAAAGTCCTGCCGCACCGCCACGCTCAGGCGGCAGCGGGCGATGTTCAGGTCCAGCGGGCGATACAGGCCCACGGCACCACCGCCGGCTTCGGCTGCGTATTCCAGCAGCATGTCCAGACCCGCCACGCCGAGGTCGGCGCCGCCGTGCTGCACGTAGGTGGGCACGTCGCTGGCGCGCACCAGCACCACGCGCACATCGGCGCGGGTGGTGGCCAGAATAAGCTTTCGGCTGCGCTCGGGGTCGTCCAGCAACTCGATGCCGGCGGCACGCAGAAGCGGCATCGAGTCGTCGAGGATGCGGCCCTTGGACAGGGCGAGGGTGATCATCTTCGCAGCGCGCTCCTATTTCACCCGTTCGATGTCAGCGCCCAGGCCGCGCAGCTTGGCTTCCATGCCGTCGTAGCCCCGGTCCAGGTGGTAGATGCGGTCGATGCGCGTTTCGCCATCGGCTACCAAGCCGGCGATGACCAGGCTGGCCGAAGCCCGCAGGTCGGTGGCCATTACCGTGGCGCCCGACAGCTTGGCCACGCCCCGCACCACGGCCGTGTGGCCGTCGATCTGCACGTTCGCACCCAGGCGGACCAGCTCGTTCACATGCATGAAGCGGTTCTCGAAGATGGTCTCCGAGATCTTGGCCACGCCCTCGGCCACGCAGTTGACGGCCATGAACTGGGCCTGCATGTCGGTGGGGAAGGCCGGGTATTCGCTGGTGCGAAAGCTCACCGCACGCGGCCGGGTGGTGGCTCGCACGCGGATCCAGTCGTCGCCCGTTTCGATCTGCACGCCGGCCTCGCGCAACTTGTCCAGCACGTCATCCAGGTGGTCGGCGCGGGTGCCGCGCAGCACCACGTCGCCGCCAGTGGCGGCCACGGCGCACAGAAAGGTGCCGGTCTCGATGCGGTCGGGAATGATGCGGTGCGCCACCTTGGGCGCATGCAGCTTGTCCACGCCCTGAATGCGGATGCAGCGCGTGCCGTGGCCTTCGATTTGCGCGCCCATGGCAATCAGCATCTCTGCCAGGTCAAGGATCTCCGGCTCTTGCGCGGCGTTTTCCAGCACGGTCTCGCCCTCGGCCAGGGTGGCGGCCATGAGCAGGTTCTCGGTGCCGGTGACGGTGACCATGTCGGTGGTGATGCGCGCGCCCTTCAGCCGCGTGGTCTTGGCGATGATGTTGCCGCGCTCGACCGCGATTTGCGCGCCCATGGCCTGCAGGCCCTTGATGTGCTGGTCGACCGGGCGCGAGCCGATGGCGCAACCGCCCGGCAGCGACACCACCGCCACGCCGAAGCGCGCGAGCAACGGGCCTAGAACCAGGATGGACGCGCGCATGGTCTTGACCAGCTCATAGGGCGCCACGGGGCTGTTGACGGGCCCGGCGTCGATGCGAACCGTGTGACTCAGGGTGTCGCCGTCGGCGGCAGTCCAGTCAGCCACGGCGCCCATCTGGCGCAGCAGCTTCAGGGTAGTGGACACGTCCTGCAGGCGGGGCACGTGGGTCAGCTGCACGGGCTCGGCGGTCAGCAGCGCAGCGCAAAGTTCGGGCAGCGCTGCGTTCTTGGCGCCGGAGATTGCAACTTCGCCGTGGAGCGGGCGGCCGCCGCGAATAAGCAGTTTGTCCATGGGGTAACTCGGGCTGTCGCGCTGCAACGCTGGGGCCCTGTCCACGCAACCCGCAGGGCTTGCGCGGCGGCTCCCCGCGGCGCACCGCAGGGGTTGTCAGTGGTGGTGCGGGGCCGCAGCGCTGGGTGCCAAGGCGGCGAACTCTGCGGGTGTGAGCGTCTTCATCGAAAGCGCGTGAATTTGCTCTCGCATTCTATCGCCCAGTGCTTCGTAGACACGTTGATGGCGACGCACGCGGGCCAGGCCTTCGAACTGCGCCGACACGATGGTGGCGAAGAAGTGCCGGCCGTCGCCCTGCACTTCCAGATGCGTGCAGTCCAGGCCGGCGGCGATGAAGTCCTGGACTTGCTGGGGCGTTGGTTCACTCATGATCGTTCGATTCTCTCAGGACCGCAGCTTGTAGCCGCTGGCCAGCAGCCGCAGGGTGATCGCCGCGACGACCGCGAAGGCCGCGCCCACGACCGCCAGGCTGAGCCACGGCGAGACATCGCTGACGCCGAAGAAGCCACGGCGGAAGCCGTCGATCATGTAGAAAAAGGGGTTCAGGTGGCTGGCCGTCTGCCACACGGCGGGCAGCGAATGCACCGAGTAGAAGACGCCCGACAGGAAGGTCATGGGCATGATGACGAAATTCTGGAAGGCCGACATCTGGTCGAACTTGTCGGCCCACAGCCCGGCGATCAGCCCCAGCGAACCCATCATGCCGGCGCCCAGGGCAGCGAACACGATGATCCACCACGGTTCGGCCAGCCGCAGCGGCGCCAGCCACGCCGTGACCATGAACACGCCGGTGCCCACCACCAGACCCCGCACCATGGCCGCACCCACGTAGGCCGCGAACCAGGCCCGGTGCGACAGCGGCGTGACCAGCAGGAACACGAGATTGCCCGTGACCTTGCTCTGCACCAGTGAGCTGCTGCTGTTGGCAAAGGCGTTCTGCAGCACGCTCATCATCACCAGGCCCGGGATGAGGAAGCTGGTGTAGCCCACGCCTTCGAAGACCTGCACCTTGTCTTCCAGCACGTGGCCGAAGATCAGCACGTAGAGCACGGCAGTCAGCACGGGCGCGGCCACGGTCTGGAAAGCGACTTTCCAGAAACGCAGGATCTCCTTGCGGAACAGCGTGCCCGCACCGGCAAGACTCATGACGCGGTGCCCTTCATGGTGTCCAGGAACACGTCTTCGAGGTCGGCACGGCCGATCTCGAGGTCTTCCACCTTCACGCCGCTGGCGCGCAGTGCAGACAGCAGGGTCTCGACCTCGGCAGCATCCCGCGCGGCCAGTTGCACGATGCGCCCGGTGACGCGCGCGCGCGCCGCCAGCTCGACCGGCAGGGGCTGGTCGGCCTTGAAGCGCAGCATGGTGCTGGCCACGCCGGCCAGCAGCGCCGATGTCTTGTCCAGCGCCACCAGCCGGCCCTTCTTCAGCATGGCGATGCGACCGCACAGCGCCTCGGCTTCTTGCAGGTAATGCGTGGTCAGCAGCACGGTGTGGCCGTCGCGGTTCAGGCGCGAGATGAAAGCCCACAGCGTCTGCCGCAGTTCGACATCGACGCCGGCCGTGGGTTCGTCCAGCACGATCACCGGCGGCCGGTGCACGAGCGCCTGCGCTACCAGCACACGCCGCTTCATGCCGCCGGAGAGCTGGCGCATGTTGGCGCCGGCCTTGTCGGTCAGGCCCAGCTCGCCCAGCAGCTCGTCGATCCAGGCGTCGTTGCGCTGGATGCCGAAATAGCCGCTCTGGATGCGCAACGTTTCACGCACGCTGAAGAAGGGGTCGAACACCAGCTCCTGCGGCACGATGCCCAGCGACTTGCGTGCGGCGGCGTAGTCGGTGACCACGTCGTGGCCCATCACCGTGACGGTCCCGCCGCTGCTGCCGCCGTCGGCACGCGCCAGGCCGGCCAGGATGGAGATCAGCGTCGTCTTGCCGGCACCGTTGGGGCCCAGCAGACCGAAGAATTCGCCGGGCTCGATGTCGAAGCTGACGTCGTCCAGCGCACGCAGCGGGCCTTTGGCGCCCAGGAAGGTCTTGGAGACGTGGTCGAATCGAACGGCGGGCATCAGTGCGTGATTGTAGGGAGGCCGTTGATCAAGGCGGCGATGCCAGAATCCGATCCATGGCCCCGCCCAAGAAACCCCGCCGCACCGCCGAGCGCATCCTCGAGGTGACGCTGGACCTGTTCAACCGTTTCGGCGAGCCCAACGTCAGCACCACGTTGATCTCGGCCGAGTTGGGCATCAGCCCGGGCAACCTGTATTACCACTACCCCGCCAAGGACGAGCTGATCAACACGTTGTGTGGCCGCTTCGAGTCGGCGCTGGACGAACTGTTGCAAGCCGCTGATGGCGTCGAGAACGTGGAGGACGCCTGGCTGTTCTTCCATATGCTGTTCGAGCTGATCTGGCAGTACCGCTTCCTCTACCGCGACCTGAACGACCTGCTCAGCAAGAACCGGCGCCTGGAGACGCACTTCAAGGCTGTGCTGTTGAACAAGGGCCGCGCCGTGCGCGCGCTGCTGGACGGCCTGTCACGCGCAGGCGCGGTGCGCATGACCGGCGCCGAGGTGCATCCGGTATCGACCACGATGGTCGTCGTGCTGACCTACTGGCTGAGCTACGAGTACGTGCGCGAACCGCGCAAGGCGCTTGAGCCGGAAAGCGCAGCGGCCTCGATGGGTCGGGGCGCATTCCACACGCTGAGCCTGCTGCTGCCTTACCTCGAGCCGGCGTCGCGCGAGCACCTGCACACGCTGGCCGGCGCGTATCAGGCGCTTTGAATGCGCGCAGTGGCTTGCTCTTCTGCAGGCCTGCGGCGGAACCCCACCGAGGCCTGCATCAGCTGCCTCGTGTAGTCGGCCTGCACGCGCTGCGCGGCCAGATCGGCGGCCGGCAGCGTTTCCACCGTGCGGCCGCGCTGCATCACCATCAGGCGCTGGCACAGGTGCGTCACCACGGCCAGGTCGTGGCTGACCATGACGAAGCTCAAGCCGCGCGCGGCGCGCAGGGCCTCCAGCAGATTCAGCACCTCGGCCTGCACCGAGGCGTCCAGCGCCGAGGTGGGCTCGTCCAGCAGCAGCACCTGCGGCTCCAGGATCAGCGCCCGGGCGATGGCGATGCGCTGGCGCTGCCCGCCCGACAGCTGGTGCGGGTAGCGAAAGCGAAACCCCGTGCCCAGGCCGACTTCGTCCAGCGCGCGGGCGATGCGCGCCTCGGCATCAATCAGGCCGTGGATGGCCAGCGGTTCGGCCAGCAGGCGGTCCACCGTCTGCCGCGGGTGGAGTGATCCATACGGGTCCTGAAACACCATCTGCACCTGGCGCCTGAAGGCCTTGCTGCCGGGCGGCGGCAGCCCCTCGCTGCCGGTCAGCCGCACACGGCCCATGGCCAGCGGCGCCAGACCGCACAGCGCGCGCAGCACGGTGCTCTTGCCCGAGCCCGACTCGCCGACGATGCCGAAGCTTTCGCCGGGCGCAAGTTCGAAGGACACGTCGTCCACCGCGACGAAGCCGTCGTAGACCACGCGCAAGCTGTCGGCACGCAGGCCGATCACCGTGCCCACTCCGGTTGGCGGTCGAGCGTGGGCAGCGGGTGGCGCGCGGCATCGATGCGCGGCAGGCAGTTCAGCAGCCCCTGCGTGTAGGGGTGCTGCGCCTGCGCCAAATCGACGGCTGCGATCTGTTCGACGACCCGGCCGGCGTACATCACCAGCACGCGGTCGCAGAAAGAGGACACCAGGCGCAGGTCGTGCGAGATGAAGATCAGGCCCATGCCGCGCTCAACGACCAATTTGTCCAGGATGGCCAGCACCTCGAGCTGCACCGTCACGTCCAGCGCCGAGGTCGGCTCGTCGGCGATCAGCAGCTCGGGCCCGGCAATCAACATCATGGCGATCATGGCGCGCTGCCCCATGCCACCCGAGACCTCGTGCGGGTACAGACGGGCGACGCGTTCGGGGTCGTCGATCTGCACCGCCGCCAGCGCATCGAGCGCTTGTTGGTGCGCCTGCCGCGACGACACCGGCTGGTGAGCGCGAAGCGTTTCGGCAATCTGCGCGCCGATGCGCATCACCGGGTTGAGCGAGAACTTCGGGTCCTGCAGCACCATGGCGATGCGCCCGCCGCGCAGCTGGCGCCGCTGGGCGGGGTCGCAGTGCAGCAGGTCGGTGCCCTTGAAGTCCAGCCGCTTCGCCGTGACCTGGCCGCCAGGTGCCGTCAGGCCGACGATGGCGCGGCCGGTCTGGCTCTTGCCCGACCCCGATTCGCCCACGATGCCCAGCCGCTCGCGGCCCAGCGTGAACGACACCCCGCGCACGACCTCGGTGAGCCGGCCCTCGCGGTCGGGGTAGGCCACGCGCAGGTCCTCGACGCTGAGCAGCGGCGCGGGGTCCGAGATTGATTCGACCGTCATCGTTCCGCCTTCGGGTCCAGCGCGTCGCGCAATCCGTCACCCAGCAGGTTGAAGGCCAGGCTGACCAGAAAGATGGCCGCACCCGGCGCGGCGGCCACCCACCACTGGTCGAGCACGTAAGCGCGGCCGCCGGCGATCATGGCGCCCCACTCGGGGCTGGGCGGCTGCGCGCCCAGCCCCAGAAAGCCCAGGCCGGCGGCGGTGAGGATGATGCCGGCCATGTCCAGCGTGACACGCACGATGACGCTGGACATGCACAGCGGCATGATGTGGCGCAGCACGATGCGCCAGGGGCTGGCGCCGATGAGCCGCACGGCGGCGATGTAGTCGGCTTGGCGGATGGTGAGCGTTTCAGCCCGCGCGATGCGCGCATACGGCGGCCATGAGGTGATGGCGATCGCGATCACGGCGTTCTCGATGCCCGGGCCCAGTGCGGCGACGAAAGCCAACGCCAGGATCAGCCGCGGGAAGGCCAGGAAGATGTCGGTGATGCGCATCAGCACCGCATCGACCCAGCCGCCCGCATAGCCCGCCACCGTGCCCACCAGCAAGCCCACGGGCGCGGCGAGCACAGCAACCAACACCACCACGAACAAGGTGATGCGCGAGCCGTGGATCAGGCGCGACAGGATGTCACGGCCCTGGTCGTCGGTGCCGAACCAGTGCGCGGCCGAGGGCGGCAGCAAGCGCGTCGTGCGCAGGTCGCCCACCGTCGGCGAGTACGGCGCCAGCACATCTGCGAACACGGCCACCAGCACCAGGCCCAGCACCAGCGCCAGTCCCAACATGGCCAGCCGGTTGCGTAAGAAGCTTCGCCAGCCGGCGTACAGCCGCCCCAGGCTGGCCTGGCGGCGCGACTGCGGACGCTCGGACAGCAGCCAGTCGTGCAGTGAGTCCGCGCTTGCAGACTTCATCGCGGTGCCCTGGTTCGCGGATCCAGCAGCCGGTACAGCAGATCGCTGAACAGGTTCAGGCCGATGAACACGGTGCCGACCACGATGGTGCCGCCGAGCACGGCGTTCATGTCGGCGTTCTGCAGTGAATTGGTGATGTACAGGCCCAGGCCCGGCCAGGCGAACACGGTCTCGGTGAGCACGCTGCCTTCCAGCAGGCCGGCGTAGGACAGCGCGATCACAGTCACCAGCGGCACCATGGCGTTGCGCAGTGCGTGGCGCCAGATGATGCGCGCTTCACTCAGCCCTCTCGCGCGCGCAGCCACGATGTATTCCTGCGCCAGCTCGGCCAGCATGAAGGACCGTGTCATGCGGCTGATGTAAGCCAGCGAAAAATATCCGAGCAGGCTCGCGGGCAGCACCAGGTGGCTGAGCGCATTGCGAAAGGCCTCCCACTCGCCGGCCATCGCCGCGTCCAGCAGCAGCAGGCCGCTGACGCGTTCCACCGAGTATTCGAAGGCCACGTCGATGCGCCCCGGTCCACCCACCCAGCCGAGTTTGGCGTAGAAAAGCACCAGCGCCATCAGGCCCAGCCAGAAGATGGGCATCGAATAGCCCACCAGCCCCATCACCCGCACGGCGTGGTCCGCTGCGCCGCCGCGGCGCACTGCGGCCCACACGCCCAGAGGCACGCCGAAACCGACGCCGATCAAGATGCCGCAGGTGGCCAATTCGAGTGTGGCCGGGAAGGTCTTGCGAATGTCGTCCCACACCGGGTTGGACGTGAGCACCGAGGTGCCGAAATCACCCCGCACTGCCTTGCTCACGTAAATCGCGAACTGCTCGACCAGCGGCTTGTTCAAACCGAGTTCTTCGCGTACCCGCTCCACCACATGCTCGGGCGCGCGGTCGCCGACGATGGCCAGCACCGGGTCGATGGGGATGACGCGGCCGATAAAAAAGGTGACCGCCAGCAAGCCCAGCAGCGTCAGCGCCACCACCACCAGGAAACTGCCGACACTGGTCAGTACGGCCGGCAGCCGCGCTGCGCGGTGCATCGCCACGCTAGCGTTTGCTGACGTTGAACATGTAGGTCGAATCGGAGGTCGGCCCGATCTTCAGCCCGTCGACATTGGCGCGGAAGGCCGCCACTTCGGTCTGCTGCCACAACATCACGAAGGGGCTGGTCTTGCGGAACTCGGCCTGGATGTCCTGGTACAGCTTGGCGCGCTTGGGGCCGTCGCGTTCGAGTGCGGCGGCGTTGGCTTTCTTCGTCAGCTCGGGGATGTCCCAGGCGTTGCGCCAGGCCAGCGGCTTGCTCTTGGCGTCGTCGGCGTTGTCGGGGTTGCGCGCGAAGGTGTCGGCGTTGGTGTGCGGGTCCCAGTAGTCGGCGCCCCAGCTGCCGATGTAGATGTCATGGGTGCGGGCGCGGTACTTGGTGAGCGTCTGCTTGCCGTCGCCGGGCAGGATCTCCAGCTCGATGCCGGCCT
>ENA-OFCE01000329-OFCE01000329.1-metagenomes-genome-assembly--contig:-NODE-329-length-32590-cov-7.376364_pt1 | contig 32590 bp, 31 predicted proteins | sample MGYA00153388_OFCE01 | MGnify analysis MGYA00153388 | reverse complement strand
TTCTTTAAATAAATGGAAAATTGGCAACTTTAAGGTTTAGAGTTCGTTATCTATATAGATATCCCACTTTAGACTTGAATTTATCCAGTGGCAAAACTGCCCCAAAAACCGGGCATTTTTACCACTGGAAATTATAAGGTTTAAAGTTGGATATCTGTATGAGATTGTAGTGTATGATGATTTCCTGTTTTTTGTCCGTTTTCCTCCGTAACCTCGCCTACATCAAATGCAGCTAGTCAGCTCCAACAGCATCTCCCGGTCAAGCTGTTCCACTGCAACATATTTCTTTATGTTGGCGATGTAGGTGTCAATGTCGCCCTGGCTCTTGACCGCTTTCCACGCTGAGAAGGGCATGTGGACGGAAAAACTTTTGCTTCCATTGCATTTTCAGCGAAAAGTACAAAAAAGACCTGCCGGTTTAAGGCAGATCTTTCGATAGAACAGTTATGTAATTTTAGAGCACACCCAACTCCTTAAGGGCATGGACACAGCCCTTATTTCTGTTTCATTATCCACTCCAACACCGGGTCAGTACCTTCCCGGTAAGCAGCAAAAGTTTCTTTAATCACCTTATCCGGCTCAATAGTATTGATATCTTGGTCTAACCAATGGAAATACTTTGTAGAATAACGAATCGAAATCCCGCTATTCGGAAGCTTGAACTGCTTTACCTCTCCGTAATGGTTCGGTTCGCCGCCTGTAGCTTCTCCAACGAAATAGGCCTCGGTATCCTTTTTTAAACTGATGGTATTCAGAACTGCAGAAGAAAATGTGTCTTTTCCTATAACCACATAAAGTTTTCCTTGCTGATTGAAACTGCTGTTTTTAAGTTCTTTGATAAAAGGGCCTAGTATAGTCGAGATCCCGCCCCGGTTTTTTCTGATATCCAAAACCAGCTTATCGGCTTCATGACTTTTGACAAAATTCCAGAATTCCTTGTTAAAAATTTCAAAAGGCTTGTCTCTCATTTGTCGGCAGCTGCTATAATTAAGATAAATAATTTTCTCATTCTCTAAATACTCGTACCAGTAATTCTCATCCGGGCGGCTCTGGGACAGCGGAACAGCCTTATCCGACTGGTCGATCGCCACATACTCCTTATAACTCATCGGTTTCAGTTTAACCTGCTTTACCTGACCGTTTTTCAGTTCAACACCCAGTTCAATCTCGTCCGACTTGCTTAAGCCAAAGTATTTCAAGACGCCTGGGATCGTCAGGTAATAGATGATTTGGGTTTTGAACCAGCTTTCATTGGCTCCGTCAAGCAGAGGTCTGAGCGTATTTGCCACTTCCTCCATTTTCCTGCCGTTCAACGTGATTATTCTGGCATACAGCAGTTCCTGGTATTCTTTGGTTGTGCCGGTAATATAGATGCCCTCTGCAAACCAATGAAGCTTCAGCGGATATTGAAATTCCGACCCGATATTTGATCCGGTATGGGTATCGCCGATGCCGGCCAGAATAACATTTAACGCGATTTCAATTTGTTCGTCCGTATAGTCGTGGACCTTATTCTTCAGTTCTTCCAACTGCTGGGTAAATTCCTGTTCGGAAAGATGAAAATATAAATTCTTGTGAACCCGCGGCAACGTCTTTTCAAGATAGGCAATATCATTCACCCAACGACTGTCTCTGTCTTTTGCCAGGTAAGGTTTGGTTGAAGGAATAATGCCGCACCCCGCAAGCAAAAGTACAAGTACAACGGCCATGATCCGGCTGGCTTTGGTACATACTTTCATTACAAGATCAGGCTGTTTCATGATTGCCCCACCCCTTTACTACCATATTCTGATATTTCCTGCTTATAAAAAGATAGAAACCTGCCATGGCGAGTATCAGAACGCCAGCCCCCACCAGGATACTGCCGGTGAACTGATAATGGATAAAAGATTCCAGTGCTTTAATAGCCATAATGCCATGCACCATTCCCAATAAGGCCGGCAGAATAAATGCCATGCCTACCTGGGTAAATATACTTTTCTCGATTTCCTGCTCTGTCATTCCTATTTTCATCAGGATCTTATATTGTTCCCGGTCTAGGATGGCGTCGCTTAATATTTTGAAATACATGGTGCTGAAGGTCGAAATCACAAAGACAACAGCCATTACCAAGCCCATGAAATAAAAGGCCCCGATCAGATAGTACTTATATTGATACTGCCCGGCAAAGCTGTTTAGATTATCCCTGGGATTTTTCATCACCCCGGCGATTTTTTCCACCAAGGACATGCTGTCTTCCGGATCGGTAATGTTGATCCCATACAGCATCATCTCTTCGCCGTTTTCCTTTAATTCATCATACTGCTTATCCGTGATGATATAGGTATCATATTGGCCGATACCCTGCAATTCACCAATAAACGGAATTTTGACTTCCTTTTTTAAGGTATAGGATTTGCCCTGGATAACATGGGGCTCTCCTGCACGACTTATGCCTGAAAAGACCAGATTCGAGTGTAAAATGCTTACCGTTTCATTATCCCGCAGATCAAAACCTTTTAAGATTTGCTGGTAATTGCCCGGCCGGGTCACCATCAACGATTTTTTCACCTCGGAATAACTTGTAATCAAACAAGTTTCCGTTTTCTCTCCGCTACCATCGTTATAAGTAACTTTACCGGTTAAAAAATGAGATTGATGCTCGACAAGAATTCTATGCGGAGACTCCTGAACCAGCTCTTTAATCTTTTGGTTCGTTGCTTCGTCCTGATTGGTAAAACTAATACTGTAAGGTGCTTCTACAGCTGTATTGGTATCGGCAAAATATTTTAAAGCCATGCTGCCACTGAAGGCGGCAAAGGTAGCGGCGCACAGGATAGCCGTCATGGACAGGCTCCGGTAATGAGTTCCCAGCCGGAACAGGGTATTGCTGAAGCTTACCAGCCTTGATCCCTTATATATAACTTTTTTCTTCTGAATCAGCATAGTAAGGATAATCGCCAAAAAGCTTCCGAAGAAAAAATAGGTGCCGATGCAGATCAATACCAAAATTAGAACGGTAGCCTGAATAAAATCCATTTCCAAATCAAGAATATTCAAGGCCATATAGTAAGCCGCAGCGATACATGCGACACCCATTATGCCACGGATCCATTTGATCTTCGGCAGGCTTTGTTCTTTCTTCGCCGCATTCAGGATTTCTATCAGCTTGCTTCTTCGTACCATCCAGTAATTTTTTAATCCCATTAAAAGAATAATACCGCCTAAGACTAGGAGCAGCGTGCTGATCGCTTTCAATGGGATATAAAACGGAATCTGGGTATCGAGGATCATAGCTTTGCCCAGCAGCATAAAAAAGAGCTTGGAAAACAGCATCCCGACAGGCAGGCCGGTGATAATGGATATTCCTCCCAAAAGGATGCTTTCCAGGGCAAAGACAGTCCCTACTTTGCTGCCGGGTATGCCCATCAGTATGTAAGTACCAATTTCCTTGTAACGCAGCTTGTAGAAAAAATTATTTGCATGGAACATGAAAGACAGCACAGTCAGAAGCAAAATCATACTGCATAAGGAACTAGCTGCACGCACATAGGAATACTGTTGATTCAGAACCTGCATATAAGGATTATTATTAACCGCCAAAAAATTATAATAAATTGCCGTTGTTATAATTAATACCCTGAGATAAAATTGATAGAGCTTCAGGTTGTTCTTAAAGAGCAGCCAGGAGATTTTAAAGGCGTTCATTCCTTTCACCTCCCAGCAATGCCACCATGTTCAGAATCTTCTTAAAAAATTCTTCGGCATTTCCGTTCGTTTCCAATTTTCCGCTGATCATCCCGTCTTTCAAGAACAAAACCCGGTCACAATAACTGGCGGCAGAAGCATCATGCGTTACCATCACCACCGTCGTTCCGTATTGCTTCCTGACATTACGGAAACAGGTCAAAAGCTCGGAAGCTGCTTTGGAATCCAGTGCCCCGGTGGGCTCGTCGGCAAACAATATTTTAGGGTTGTTGACTAGGGCTCGACAAATAGCGGCTCTTTGCTTTTGCCCGCCTGAGAGCTGGTATGGATATTTGTCCAACTGGTTGTCGATGCCAAACAGCGCTGTCAGTTCCCGGACTTTTCGTAAAATATTTTCCGTGTTTACGTTATTCAGCGTAAGAGGCAGAGCAATATTATCCCGGATCGTCATATTGTTTAGTAAATTGAATTCCTGAAAGACAAATCCGATAACATCTCTGCGAAACAGGGCCAGTTCTTTTTCCTTTAAAGTCCCAGTTTCTCTTCCGTCGATGATAATCTGCCCCTGGGTTGGCTTGTCAATGGTAGAGATAATATTCAGCAGGGTCGTTTTCCCGGAACCGGACGGCCCCATAACGGCTACAAACTCACCTGCGTCAATTTCGAGATTCACCTCGTGCAGTGCCTGGCAAACAGCGCCTTGTTGACCGTAAAGCTTGGTCAGGTTTTTTGCATCAATTAACGAAGTCATTCAACTTCCTCCTTATCGAATCTGATATGATTCTATTTTAGGACTTTCACCATTCCGGTTCTATCGATTTGGATGACATTTTGGAGTTGAATGTGACTTTTTTGTCATTTTAGTTCATCTGCTGCTGCATATAATCGGATAATTTATAGAAAGATAAGATAAACTCCGTATATACGCCTCTTTTACTTTGTACTGTCATTCCGATGCCTAGAACTTTAGCTATTTTTTTTGCATAATACATGCCCATACCGGTCGACTTGATATTGCTTCTGCCGTTGCTGCCGGTAAATCCTTTATCAAAGACTCGGTCGAGCTCCTCTTCCGGAATACCGATTCCATTGTCTTTCAGATGTAAATAATACCCCTTTTCATCTTCCCGGCTGAATATAGTAATTTCCCCGTCTTTTTCAGTGTACTTGCTGCTATTGTTGAGAATTTGGGTGACGATATAGTGAATCCACTTTTTATCGCTGATAAAATGATACGGCTTTAAATAGTTCTGAATACTAATGCCTCTATTTATAAAGAATTCCGCATTATCGCTTATTGCATCTTTGATAACCTGTTCCATATCTACATTCTCCGATACGATATCCTCGCTGTAATGATTAGCCCTGGCTATGGATAAGACTTGGTTTATCCGGAATTTCATTTGTTCAATCTGAAATAATAACTTGTTTGCAATATCTGTTTCATTTTCCAGCCGGTTCACAACCATCTCACATACCGAAAGGTTCACTTTCAAGTCATGGACGGACTGGGTTAGATAATCCTTTAAATCATTCATTCTCTGCCGATAATCATTTTCCTTTTGGCTAAATTTTTTACCTTTATATTCCACGATTTCTTTCATCAGGCTAATTCCTGGGATATTTACCCCCACTACGGCAGATTCCTGCCCCAACATCCCGTCAATGTCCTTGGCCTCGGCCATTGTTTGCCTGATTTTCATATAGGCTTTATTCAACCGCCGATAATGAAAGAAATACCCCGCAGCGGCTACGAAAATAACCAGTAAATCCAGATAAAAAATCTCCCCCAGAGTTTTCGCCAAGGGAGTGCTTGTCAATAAAATTAAATTGACTAGGATAATAATGCCCGCCTGACTGGCTATCCATTCCCATTGTCCCTTGATATAGGCTATCGTCTTCATAGAATCACATACCCCATTCCTTTTTTGGTCGTGATAAATGATTGAAGTCCCAGTTCCTCCAACTTAAGCCTGACGCGATTTACATTAACCGTCAGGGTATTTTCATTGACATAGATTTCATCATCCCATAAACCCCTCATCAAGGCTTCTCGAGTGACTATTTTCCCTTGATTCTCCATGAGGAGTCTTAAAATCTTCAGTTCGTTTTTGGTCAACTCGCATTTTTTATTATCATAGACCGCCGTCGCTTCCTCCAGATGAACAGTAAGTCCCCGGTATCGAAGAACATGGGATTCCTGTAAACTATATTCATAGGCTCTGCGGATGACTGCCTGAAGTTTAGCTACTAAGACGGCATTGTCAAACGGCTTGGTCAGGTATTCGTCACCGCCGTTATTCATTCCCATTATGACGTCCATACTGCTGTCCCTGGATGAAATATAAATGATAGGGACAGTGGAAATGTCCCTGATTTTCTTACACCAATGAAAGCCATCAAAGCGGGGAATATTGACATCCATTAAAACAACGTGCGGCTGTACGGTCAGAAACTCATCCAGGATGTTGTCAAACATTTCCGCTATCCGGACTTCGTACTCCCATTTCATCAGCAGCCGACAGATTTCATCGGCCAACATCCCGTCATCTTCAACAACATATATTCGGTATCGTTCTTTGGTTATCATCTTATTTGCCTCATACATTTCATTTTTATCATAGATTAAAGAGCTAACCGGATTCAGCACTTTTCAGATGCTTCTCTTCCGATCATTTAGCCCATAAATTCAATCCTTTATAGAGGAATTTTGCATATCTTAATTATATATCTAAACACAAATAAATCAATATTCTGCTGTTAAGAGCGGTAGGAAATACTCATTTTGTTACTTATAAATCCACCAATAACCAGATATATGTTCTTGGGCAAATTGAACCGAATGAAAAGTTTTTAGAGATATATGGTGAAAAGTTACGCGAAGGATAAAATATTAATCTCGCCTCTTGCACAGGAGAGATGAGTTTTGTATAAATGAAAGCAGCCTAAATTATCCGATAATTTTAGGTTAACTGATACTAGCATCTTTTTTTGTCCATTTAGTGTTATATTATTACAAATCTCCCTAATTTAATTATAACATATAAAAAAAGGAAAATATAGACTTTTTATTTCCATCCTCTACTGCTAAAATATAAAAATCATAATCCTTTGTTATCCTTTGAACCTTAGATTATGTTTTATTATAATCAAGTTTATGGGAGGAATACTATGAAACCTAAAGAATGCTATAATGCCTTATTGGCGCAGAAGCTAATGGAAGAATTAGAAAAACGCAATATGGAAGGATTTTATTGTGAGACAAAAGAAGATGCAGTAAAAAAAGTTCTTGAAATGATACCCAAAGACAGTATGGTTTCCTGCGGAGGTTCTGCAACCCTTCATGAAATTGGCTTGAAGGTCGCATTAAAAAATGAGGGGTACAATTTCTTAGACCCGGATGACGCGCAAGGCGCTGCAGCAAAGGATAAAGTTGCACATCAGGCATTAAGCGCAGATTACTATTTAATGAGTTCCAATGCTATATCTGCAACAGGCGAGCTGGTGAATATAGATGGATATGGCAACAGGGTCGCTTCGCTTATCTTTGGACCGAAAAATGTAATAGTAATCGCAGGACTCAATAAAGTAGAACCGAATTTAGATGCCGCTATTCTTCGAGCAAAAAACTATGCTGCACTAAATACCATGCTGATCTTTAAGAGGGACTACTCTTCTTTTGATGAACTTTCTAAAGCCGCGGAATGGGCATGCAGTCAGCTTGTAATTACTGGTATGTCCATGACAAAAGGAAGAATTAAAGTAATACTTGTTGGAGAATGTTTAGGTTTTTAGAAACGCGCACTACATGGCTAACTGTGTAAACTAAACATAGCGGCGAAAACAATTATTTGATTCGCCGTTCTTATCGGATAAAGCAACAAACAAGGGCGCGATTCTCTCACTTATAGAGGAGAACGCACCCTCGTCTTAGTTGCTTTATCCTTTCATCTTTTTCATCGCTTCGCCTTGGGGCTGAAAATCAGTGAAGCTACATAGGCAAATACAATAGCCGCCGCAACGCCCGCTGCTGTAGCCTTAATCCCCCCAGTAAAAGCGCCCAGCAAACCATACTGGTCCACATCTTTGAAGGTTCCCTTCGCCAGACTGTAGCCAAATCCAGTTAAAGGTACTGTGGCACCTGCCCCCCCAATGGCAACCAGCCTCGGATAAATACCGATGGCTGTCAAAACCGCACCTGAACTTACAAAAATAACCAAAATCCTGGCGGGGGTGAGCTTGGTTTTGTCAATGAGTAATTGTCCAATGGCGCAGATGGCTCCACCGACGAGAAAGGCATTGATATAGGATAAAAATGTTCCCTGCATCAAATCCCACCTCCTACTTGTCTTTCGATGCAAACTGCATGGGCAATGCTGGGTATGGATTCTCCCTGCTGCGAACTGATCGGGCTGAGAAGAGCACCTGTGGCAACAAGAAGTACCTTGTTATATTCCCCTTTTTGAAGCTTCTGATAGATATAGCCGGAGAACACAGTCGCAGCACAGCCGCAGCCGCTTGCCCCGGCATGGACATCCTGCCTTTTACGATCGAAAATCAGCAGCCCGCAATCCGTGTAGCTTTTACTCACATCCACGCCGTTATCTTTCAGCATTTCTTCACAGATTTCCTTTCCTACCAGCCCCAGGTCTCCTGTAATAATCAGGTCGTAGCTGGAAGGGTCTTCACCGGTATCCACAAAATGTGTCAATATGGTATCCGCCGCCGCAGGTGCCATGGCTGCGCCCATGTTGTTTGCATCTTTGATTCCCATATCGACAATTTTGCCGGTGGTGATGCCGGTTATATAAGGTCCATTCCCTGTATTGGAAAGCAATACGCCACCGGAGCCGGTTACGGTCCACTGGGCCGTAGGTGCTCTCTGGGACCCCAGCTCCAGGGGAAACCGGAATTGTTTTTCCGCGGAGCAGAAGTGGCTGGAAGTCATACACACTACATTATCCGCAAATCCGCCGTCTATAGCCATAGCTCCCAGGCTCATGGACTCGGACATGGTAGAGCAGGCACCAAAGAGTCCAAAAAAGGGAACCTCCGATTGTCTGAGTCCAAAAGTTGCGGCAATACATTGTGCTAACAGATCTCCTGCAAATAAATAATTTATCTCATCCGCCTTTTTTTGCCCCTTTTGAAGGATTTTCGCGAAGGTTTCACGTACCAGCTTGCTTTCCGCTTTCTCCCAGCTCTTCTCTCCCCACATCTCATCTTCAATGATTTCATCAAAGTATGTCCTTAAGGGGCCCTCTCCTTCTTTCGGGCCTACAATACAAGCAGCAGAAATAATGCTCGGAGGGTTTTGAAATTTTATACTTTGCTTACCTTTTCTTTTATTTGCCAATCCAATCAACACTCCTTTTTTTGAAGCCAGATAGTACTATCATGTTATTTAGGGATTTATGATAAAAAAGCAACAACCTGAAACCGTTGTTGATTACTTTTTCATCGACAAATGAAACTTCAAATTTGCCGGAATCAAGGTAAATAACACAGTATTAAGACGGTTCCTAATTGGCCCAAAGAGAATCTGAACCCATTAAGAACCGTCCCCGCCGAACTACTTTATCAGGTAATATATAATGCCGCAAATAACAGAGGTAGTAATTCCGTATACCAGAACCGGCCCTGCTATAACAAACATCTTGGCTCCAACGCCCAGAATATAGCCTTCACTTTTATGTTCGATGGCCGGAGATGCGATGGAGTTTGCGAAGCCCGTGATAGGCACAATAGAGCCCGCCCCCGCAAATTTCCCTATGTCATCATAGATGTCCAGCCCTGTAAGCAGTACCCCGGAGAATACCAGCACAATAGCCGTCAAAGCTGCTGTAACTTCAGTATCAAACCCCTTGGCCTTAAAAGCATTTGTTATGATTTGGCCGATTATACATATCAGTCCTCCCACGATAAAGGCCCGGACCATATTTCTTCCTACCTTGGATTTGGGAGATTTCCTCTGTACATATTCTTCATATTCCTTCTTTGTAAATGTCTTCTGCACCTTAATGAATCACCTGCCTTACCACAAAAACTCCCCTGGAAGGGATTTTACTTGCATGCTGCCTGGATATGATCAACCACGCCATTAGTCCCACAAGAATAAGGCTCATGGCTATAAAAAGCAGTTTAAATCTTTGGATAACTGCGATCATATGTTTTTTACACCTCTTTGCTGTGATGTTGTAAACTTGTTTTCAAAAAATAGTATTGGAAAAAAAACAAGACAATATGCAGAAGCACATAGGGTTTACAGTTTTTGTAATATAAGCACCTTTTCCTGTTATCAAAATGATGGTATAATAGTTCAGTATTTCAGCCATAATTTTTCCTTACATTGAGAATACTGAATTACAAATTGCAACTACTTACGAGCAGCAAACAAATACTATACCTATAGCGTGGGAGGTAATGGTTATGGAACAGCAAAATATCGATGTTCCTATGTATCGAAAAATCGCCCTGGATATGGCAGCAAGAATATCCCGTGGGGAATTTAAGGAAGGAGATCGCATTTACGGAAGATCAACACTCGCCGGTGAATACAATGTCTCTCCTGAAACAATTCGCAGAGCAGTAAACTTGCTAGAGGATATGAAAGTGATTGCAGTTAGCCAAGGAAGCGGAATTTATATACAATCAAAGCAAAAGGCCTTTGAGTTTATTCAGCGCTTTCAAAACAAGGAATCCATCAGTTCGTTACGGTCTGACATTAAAAAGCTCCTTGTACAAAAGCAGTCTATTGAAAACGAAATCAATACGATTGTAAGTAGAATCATTGACTACTCGGACCGCCTGAAAAATGCGGATCCCATTTCTCCATTGGAAATTGAAATGGAGGATGATTCTCATCTTATCGGTAAAACTGTAACAGATACAAAGTTCTGGCAAAACACCGGTGCTACCATCGTTGGCATTAGGAGAAATGGAAAGCTGATTCTTTCACCGGGACCTTACCTGGGCTTTGAAAAGGGTGACTCCATACTTGTAGTAGGAGAGATGGATGTCATCGAAAGAATAAAAAAATTTATGAAGGAATAGAGAAAGCAGGTATCCGTCAAGCTTTTGCGATACCTGCCTTTTTATTATACATATATGAATCGCGAAAATGATTTTAAAAGGAATAAATTTAATTTTCGCGATGAGCAAGCAAGGAAATACAAGCGCACAAAAGAGGGAGTACAAAAACTTTTGTGCGTTGTATATAGTTAGCCGATCAGGCCTTTTGCAGTAAGAAATTCTTTTGCCACATCCTTAATGGGCTTTTTTTCCGACTCTGCCTGATAGTTCATCTTTTGCATTTCCTCATCGTTGATTTTACCGGCTAACGTATTTAGGATTTCTTCCAATTCCGGGTGCTTTTGCAGCGTTTTGTTTCTGACAATGGGTGCTGCATAGTAGGGTGGAAAGAAATTTTTATCATCCTCCAGTACTGTCAGCTTGTAAGTGATTAACTGTCCATCCGTGGAGAAAGCATCGGTCACATTTATCTTCCCTTCAGCAATCGCCTGGTATCTCAAGGCTACATCCATTTTTGAGGGTTCTCCCTTGAACTTGAAGCCATAGGCCTGGACCATTCCTTCGTATCCATCCTGTCGGTCAAAAAACTCATGTTCCGCACCAAATATGAGATCTTTCGAAAGAGGTGCAAGCTGGCTTACTTTGGTGAGGTTATTTTGTTTGGCAAAATCCTCTTTCACTGCTACTGCATAAGTATTGTTAAACCCAAGGGGCTCTAGCCATTTGATATCAAACTGCTTATGGAACTCCTCCTTAACAACAGTATAAACCTTATCGGCGTCATTCATGGCATCCCTTTTCAAATGTGCTGTGAGTCCTGTTCCCGTGTATTCGGGGTAAATATCCAGCTCACCTTTTTTTATGGCCTCAAAGCATACCATGGTACCTCCCAGATTCTGCTTATGGACGACTTTCAAATCCGTTTTCTCCTGTATGAGCTGTGTAAATATTTCTCCGAGAATCATGTTTTCTGTGAAGTTCTTCGAGCCTATGACTATTTTATTTGCAGGTGCCGTACCGCACCCGGCCAATACCCCCAAAGTCATAACAAGTCCTAATACAGCCCCAAGACTTTTCCTTACTCTCGATTTCATTTTCATGTCCCCCTTCTTTTTTAACAACTTCTTCTTTTGGATTTTAACATTTTTCTTTCCCCATACTCTAGCAGCACATCGGTACCTATAGCAAGGATGCATAGCGGAATAGCACCCGATAGAATCATCCTTATATCTGCCATTTGTACTCCTCTGTAAACAAACACGCCCAGACCTCCGGCCCCAATAAGTACCCCGATGGTGGCAACCCCCAGCGCAGTAACCAAAGCTACCCGTATTCCTGAAAGTATAACGGGCAGCGCCATAGGTATTTTTACTTTTAAAAGCAATTGAAGTTTTGTCATACCCATCCCTATAGCCGCTTCCGTCAAGCTTCCCTCTACGCCCATAAGTCCAACATACGTATTCCTCACAATGGGCAGCAGGGAATAAAGAAAAAGTGCAATAATGACGGTGGTATCGCCCAAGCCGAATATCATCATCAGTATGGCTAATAAAGCCAAAGAGGGTACGGTTTGTATCATATCAGTAAAAGACATCACCATCCAGGCAGCAGTTTTGTTCTTCGTAATGGCAATTCCTACTGTAATTCCTGCAATAATCGCTATGAAGACTCCCAAAAGAGTAATTTGAAGATGCTGATAGGTTGATATCAATATATCCTCCACTTGTCACCCTCCTTTCCAGTTCCTTAAGCCTTTCGGAGTAACCGCTTTCTGCACTGCTCCAATAAGAACCCCTGTTATAAGTGCAAGTAAACATGCCGGCAGCGCCCCTGAAAGTATCATATTGTAGTTGTAAGTTTGAAGCCCTGTGAAAATCAGGTCCCCAAGTCCACCGGAGCCGATTAGGGCTGCGATGGTAGCCCAGCTTATAATATAAACCGTAGATATCCTTATGCCGGCTACGATGACCGGCAGTGCGATGGGAAGTTCTATATTGAAAAGTATTTGAAGACTCCCCATCCCCATCCCCTTGGCTGATTCAATATATTTGTGCTCCACTTCCCGTATACCGGTATAGGTGTTTTGCAGAATGGGAAGGATAGAGTAAAGAATCAAAACAATCAACCCAGTCTTAATGCCAATACCAAACACCGGCATAGCCAGTCCGAACAGGACCAGACTGGGAATCGTCTGAACAATTCCCGCTACCGCCATAATCGGCTTTGCCATCCCTTTTTTTCTTGTGAGCAAAATCCCCAGTGGAATTGCGACCAACGCTCCCAACAACACTGCAAAGAGGGATATAAAAATATGCTGTAGCGTAGCGTCTACAATAAGCTGTCTTTTACTGATCATAAATCCTACTATATCAGCCATTTTCATTTCCTTTCCATACAACGTCCGCCAGCGCCTTTACCATACTTGTCTTAGTAACAATGCCCTGCACTTTATCCCTATCATCTACTGCTACTATAAATCCAAGCTTGCTTTTGAGCAGCTTGTCAAAAGCCTCTTTTGCATTGGAATTCATCCTCGCAGCGGGTATATTCGGTTCTACAAGTTCACAAATGTTTTGCCCGCTTTTCCCATATTCTCTTATTTTCTCAATGGTGACCACGCCTTCCAGCTTCCCTTCCTGATCCACCACAATCAGTGTATCTACACCTTTCTTTCTCATAAGAGAGATACTTTCTGCTATTCCTTTTTCCTTGGTAACCGTGACCGGATTTAGCTTCATTACATTTTCCACCGTCTCAATATCGAGACTGGTTTTGAACCTGTGCTTACCCACAAATTCCGCAACAAAATCGTCTGCCGGATTTGCCAAAAGTTCCTCAGGAGAAGCCGCCTGAACCACTTTCCCATCCTTCATAAGCACAATAATATCCGCCATTTTTAATGCTTCATCCATATCATGTGTTACAAATATAACCGTTTTATTCAGTTCCTTTTGTATTTTTTTCACTTCATCCTGTAAGGTTTCCCTTGTAATGGGGTCCAATGCTCCAAAAGGTTCATCCATCAGAATTAGGGGTGGCTCTACCGCTAGAGCCCTCAGTACGCCAATCCTCTGCTGTTGTCCACCACTTAGCTCCGATGGGTATCGGTTCATGTATTCCTCCGCATTCATCCCCACCAACTGAAGTAATTCTACTGTTCTTTTTCTTCTCTTTTCCGCAGGCCATTTTAAAAGTTTTGGAACTACTTCAATGTTCTGTGCAATTGTCATGTTGGGAAACAATCCAATCTGCTGTATGACATAACCGATTTTTCTCCGCAGGAGGACAGGATTTACCTTTGTGATATCCTCTCCATCAATGAATATTGAACCGGATGTAGGCTCAATCAGCCGATTGATCATCTTAAGAGTAGTCGTTTTACCGCACCCACTTGGCCCAATCAAAACAACAAACTTTCCTTTGCTTATTTCCAAATTCAAATTTTCTATTACTGTTGTCTTATTATAAACCTTCTTAATGTTTTCCAGTCGTACCACTTGCCCACCGCCCTTTACATGTAGATTTAAATTTTAAAATCCGCATTATTTTATCTAGACCTTTCAACAGAGAAATTCGACTTGCTGTATGAGAGTATACGCTAATTATAAAGTCAACTGACAACTTTGTCAATATTAATGAGTTGTCACTAGTAAGAATTTGTATGATTCTACAAACCATTTACATAGAGCTTTTGTATCCTGTCCGCAGAACCCGCTTTCCCATATAAACAAAAAAAGCCAGGGAATTCCCTGACTCTTTTTCCAGACTCTTTTTTCTTTATTTTAAATCAACCCAATAATATATCGATAAATATAAAATTTAAACTGCCCCAGTTCACTGTAGGTATTTTGAATCATCTGACGGTAGAAATCCATAAAATTCTCTTTTGAAACCTCTCCCACGGGATTCCTGCTGTACCGTGCAGCTACAAACGTCTTTGTGATATCCCTGAAACGGAAAGGCTGCAATATAAGGTACGTGTCAATCCGCTGCGAGTACTGGATGGGAGTTTCCCCATCTTTCATAGGATACCCCTGGAGTTTTAAGAGTTCCATAAAATGCTTGTAAAACGTCAGCACACTCTCGCGTGGTTCCATCTGCATTATTTTATGAATTCTTCTCCTTCTCCTTATTATATTAAAAACGATCAAAGCCATAAAGGCTAAAGCCAAAGCCCCCACTGCCGCCAATACAATCTCACGGGTGTATGATTTTTCCACAGTAGTTGTTCCTGGCTCATCCTGAATCTCCTCAATGTTCTTCACAGGACCGGGGTCCGGTGTACTGTCCAAATCTTCATCGGGTGTGCTTTCCGTGTTTTCACCGGCGATCTGGCTGGGTGTATTATTCGCATAAAAAGTACCTGTAAAGGGACCGGTAGGCTCAAAAGGTATCCATCCAAAACCTTCAAAGTATACCTCAACCCAGGCATGGGCTGTCTCATTGGTTACCACATAGGTATTGTCCGGACCTGGCGAGGAAGGCATCATGTACCCTTCTATATACCGGGCCGGAAGGCCGATGCTCCTCACCAGAATTGCCATAGCTGAAGCATAGTACGTACAATAACCCTGTTTTCCCTCAAAGAGGAAATAGTCTACAAAGTCCCTGTCCCTCGGTGTTGACTTTGGCGTAAGGGTATAGGGAAAGTTGCCAGACAGATATTGCTCGATGGCTTTGACTTTGTCATAGTTATTCGTATGCGAAGCTGTAATCTCCGCCGCCAGGTCTTTCACTCTCTGGGGTACCGTATCCGGTATCTGCGTATATTTGGAATATATATTTTGTGCATTCTGCGCCAGCAATCGCACAAAGTCCGCATATCGGATGGTCCTCTGCCCTTGCAGTATGATAGCATTGGCTCTCAGTCCTGCCCGATATGTATCCGGATTCCCCCGGTACCGTTGAACATCATTATATAAACCTTTTCTGCTTTTTCGCATAAGATACTTGAAGTTCTCATCATTGAAGGAAAATAGTACCGCTTCGGTTTTGTAGCTAAAATCCTTTCCCATGGCTTTATCCATAACCACCGAAGTGTTCTCGTTCACCAGGGCGGTATTTTTCGTATCCCCAGTCCATGTGAGGTTCTGGGTCCCCCAAGGTACGAACAAGGACTTTGTTTTAAGGCCCTTATAGGTAATCTCGAAATCTCCAGTGGTAAAAAGCTGGCTTCCATCCACAGAATCGTCAACTAAGAACGCCAGTCCTACACCGACTTCCGCCAGATCATAGATGAACTTGTTATCTGTACTAAAGACATCCGTGAAGTTTTTATCCGTATCCAACCATGCGCTGCCTGTATAGGTATCCTTTCCGAGGGCCTTCAGATATACGGATTTCTCTCCTTTCACTTCCATAGCTACCGTGTCATCCAGCTTTACACTGCCTCCCAGCCTTCCATTTCTACCAAATCCCGTATTTTCCAGGGCAAAATAATCAAATTTGGAGAAGGAATTGGAATATTCCGAACTGAAATAGGAGGACAGCGTCATCACTTTCTCATCCATCCACTTCCACTCCACGGGCTTCGGGCTTGCCGGAACCAGGAAAGCACCCAGTACGACAAGGGCGCAGATCGGTATGATCCACAGGGTAAACTGGGCCGGACTGAGATAATCCTCCGATCCACCGGTATGCTTTTTGAGGTATACGTGCTGCAAATAACAGACCAGAATTATAAATATAAAAAGATAGAAGGCAGCATAACTCACAAAAAACTCCATTACCCATTGGGCCACAAACAGGCCAACCCCGCTTAGCAAAACTATGGGGAAGCTGAATCGCTGAACCATCATAAGAAAAACAGGAAATGAGATCAGCAGACACAATGCAATAACGGTATACCCCTCATATCGGGTATTATTACTGACATTTCCAAGGATATAGTCATTGAGCCAGTATAAATAATCAGCAACCCTGTATGAATACTCGGTAATCATTCCCTTTTTCATCCAGAACACAAGAACAAACAGTCCAAAAGCTGCTGCAATTCCCAGCGTCACCCGGAGGGAGACCTTATTCCAGAAGATCGCCGTATACACCACAAGCAGCGCACTGGATATGCCCAGAATACGGAGCGGCGTTATAGTGAAATGCAGCGTAGAGGTCAATGCATATATATAACTTAGACTCAATAAAGCAGCCAGTACCAAACCGGTTAAGGCTGTGTTTCGTTTTTTCGCCTGTATCATAGCTTACCTCTCCAGTATCTCTTTTATAGAATCCTCAATGTCAATCTTATAAGTATTCACACCCATTTCCGTCAAGTACGGCAAAATACTGTCAGCCTGTCTGTCATTTTTATCAGCGCCTCTGTCAGGAACTACATAGATCAAACCGGTTTCATAGCCTAGCAGCTTTGTTTTGTAAATCTCCTCATACAGTTCATCGTTTAGATTGCTGGTGAATATCAACAAGTTGGTCTTGATCATGTTGTCATTAATATGGATGTTGATGATGTCCTTGACTTCTACCGGTGAGGAAAAGGCAATGGTAGAGAGAATGTTATAGATGCCGTCAAATTCCATGGGATTCTTGCCCTCGAGGGTAACAATCTCCTCTGCATAATAAACCAGGTTTACATGAATCCAGTTGGCCAGGCAATAATGCAGTACTGACACCACCGATTCAATAAGCTTGTCTTCCAGCATAATGTTCCGTTCCGGTGAAAACGGGTTTTGTTTAAGATCTAAAAACATGGTTACACTGGTCTGGGATGTACTCTGGTAATTCCGTACCATGATCTCATTCATTTTTGCCGACAGCTTCCAGTGGATCTTTTTCAGGCTATCCCCATACTGGTACTTTCGTATATCCGATATGGTAGACATATCCTCATACCGGTTGTTCAATATGGAATGGGCTTCCGAAATGAAATTTGTTTGCAGCCGGAACCTTTCCAGGTGGATGATTTTCGGATATACCGTGATGGGTACAGGCTCTCCGGCTCTGTAGTTCCACCGGAAGATTCCCAGAAAATCCTCGATCTCGATAGACCGTATTCCGACCTGATATTGGCCCCTGTATTTGCACTCAAGGCCAAAGGTGTATTGCTTCCCTCTGCGGGGAGCCAGGGAAAAGCTTTTCCTCTGCATCTCCCGGTTAAAAACCGTATCCGTACCATACAGGTTCACCGTAATATAGGGATAAATAAAAAAGTCCTCATTACTGACACTGAACAGAAAGTTAATGCTTTCACCCTTCAAGGCCGTTCTCCGGTCCGTGCCCTGGAGATATTTAAAACGGAAATAGATGATACCTGTATACAGGAGGGATACCGCCGGCAGTATCAGAGTAACATAAAAAAGCATGTACGGTACCTTTCCACCGTAAAAATATATAAATATAAAGGATAGAAAAACAATGGCTCCATAGAGAATTCTATTTCTTACCATGGTAGTCCACCACCGGCACACGGGTCCTCCCCAGGATTGAAGCGATGATATCCTCCGGGGATATTTTCTTCAGCTTCGCCTCCTGCCGAAGTATAATTCGGTGCGAAAGAACCGGAATCGCCATTTTCTTAATATCTTCCGGAATTACATAATTCCTTCGGTTATAGAAAGCCCAAGCCTGGGAAGCTCTAAACAATGCCAGTGATCCCCTCGGGCTGGAACCCAGTACTACGTCGGGATGTTTTCGTGTCTCGCTGACAATATCGACAATGTAATTATTAAGACTCCGGTCAACATGAATCTGTTTGACCTCTTCCTGAATTGCAAGGATTTCGCTGCCATCAGCGACAGGCTGCAGCGTAGCGACAGGATTTCCCTGCTGAAACCGCGAAAGGATGTCAGCCTCTTCGGAAGGCTGGGGATAACCGATGGTTATTTTCATAAAAAACCGGTCAATCTGGGCTTCCGGCAGCGGATAGGTTCCCAGGTATTCTACCGGGTTCTGGGTTGCCAGCACCATAAAGGGCTTGGGAACCTGGTGTGTGACCCCATCCACCGTGACCTGGCTTTCCTCCATAACTTCCAGGAGACTTGCCTGGGTCTTCGGGGAAGTTCTATTGATCTCATCCGCAAGGATGATCTGGCTCATGATAGCACCCGTACGGTATTCAAACTCTCCGTTTTTCTGGTTGTATACCGAAAAGCCTGTGATGTCCGAAGGTAGAATGTCAGGGGTAAATTGTATTCTTTTGAATGATGCATTCATCGACTTTGCCACAGAGGAAACCAGACTGGTTTTTCCGACACCCGGGACATCCTCTATCAATACATGCCCGTTACAAATCAGGGATATCAGGGTTAGTTCAATCGCATTTCTTTTGCCTACTATGACTTTTTCAACATTTTGTACAATGCCTTCCAGCAGCTTCACAGAATCACTCATTGGCACCCTTCCTTTGTTTTTTAATTCTATATACACTAGGATTGGTAACTGCTGATTTGGCGTTTGCATAGCCAATGATTTTGGGGCTATGCAAACGTCGAATCAACGAAGTTCCATCCTAATTTGTATAATTACGATAACACCCGCTTACTTTTATTCCAGTTATTGTTTTTATTTTATTACATACTGCAAACAAAGTAAATTACAACAGTATTACAATCTTTTAGACAAAAAATTAGGCAGTATGCCAAGATGCACAAAAAATCACTTCACTTTTGCCGTCTCCGCATATCTTCCATGCAAGGCGCAGCAAATAATAGTGGAAGTTCCTTTTGTGAATCTATGGCCCACTGCCTAACTGTATAAAATCTATCCTAAATTGATCTTTTTTTTCAAATCCTCTAAAATTTTCTTTTCGATCCTGGAAACCTGAACCTGTGATATCCCTAGCATCTTAGCAATCTGTACCTGGGTTTTTTCCTTAAAGTACCGCAGAACTATAATCTGCTTTTCCCGAGGCTTCAGTGTATCAAGAACCTGTCGCAGCGCGATTTTATCGATGATATCCACTTCATTGCTGGTACCTTCCCCATTGATCCTGTCAATAAGCAGTATGGGTGAATTATCTCCCTCGCTGACCGTATTGTACAGGGATTCGGGAGAGCAGCCCGCTTCCATGGCCATAACCAGTTCTTCCGGGGATATCTCCAGCCGGGCTGCCATTTCATTCACTGTTGGTTCTCTTCCCAGCTCCTTGCTCATGATCTCCTTAATCACCCGGGCCTTGTTGGCAACCTCTTTTAACGACCGGCTCACCTTTATGATACCATCATCGCGTATAAACCTCTTTATTTCCCCAATGATCATGGGTACAGCGTATGTTGAAAATTTAACATCGAAGGACTTGTCGAACTTGTTTATGGCCTTTATGAGACCGATGCTTCCGATCTGGAAAATATCATCCATCTCATACCCTCTGTTTTGAAACCTTTTGACGATGCTCCAAACCAGGCCGATATTCTTTTCTACTAAAATGGCCTGCGCTCTCTTATCCCCCGCTTTGGCCTTATCTATCAGGTCAAGTACACTATCCTCCATCAATTCTTCCATATCTTCCCCTTAACCTTTCCTATCGCTGTCGCAACCTCTGCGTGATACTGTAGACATAAACACATCAAAATTATATCCATAATTTCCTATAACTATAATATTTCCCACATTTTAACACGTCAGAGCGCACGAATTTTATGTCGTATAAACTTTAAAGTAAATAAGGCATTCGACTCCACCCCTGCATTCAAAAGACCTCTTCCAGGGGTGGATAAGCCACAGATAAACCCTACAGTCCAAGTGCTGCCGGCTCTATTGCCGCTCCTTCGGATGCTGCGGGAAATATAGATTTAACATGTAAAGCCCTTGTTCATTGATTGGAATTCCTTGTACATGGTTACAGTAGTTCCCTTACCCAGCTCGGAGGACACATCAACCCGGCTCATGAAGCTTTCCATGACGGTAAAGCCCATGCCGGACCTTTCCATATCCGGTTTGGAGGTGTAGAGAGGCTGGCGGGCCAGTTCGACATTCTCGATCCCTTTTCCCTCATCCATGATGACGATCTCAACAGCGCCCGGATAAAGCGTACAATGCATCTTAATATAGCCGAGGGTGTTTTCATACCCATGGATAACTGCATTGGTAACAGCCTCGGACACTGCTGTTTTAATATCTGCCAGTTCTTCCACCGTGGGGTCCAGTTGAGAAACAAAGGCTGCTGCTACAACCCTTGCAAAAGCTTCATTGTTGGACCTGCTCAAAAATTCTATTTTCATTTCATTTATTGGTTGCATTTTGATATACTCTCCCCTATAGTCAGTTTAGTGTCAGCTTACAAACTCATTCAATGCTGAGTCCATATTCTCATACAGTGGCATGATCCGGAATATTCCGGACATTTCAAATATCTTCCTTATTTGTTCGTTTGGATTGACAATACCTGCTCTGCCGCCAAGCTTCTGAATATTTTTATATCTACCCATGATGACCCCGATCCCGGAGCTGTCCATAAAACCCACTTTCGCAAAGTCAAAGAGAATGTTCTTCGTCGTTGATTTCATCATTTCCGAATCCATTTTGGACCGTATGTATTCTGCCGAATGATGATCCAGTTCTCCTATGATACTTATTACCAATGTAGTTCCCTTACTAGAAAATTTAACCTGCAAAATAATTCGCCTCCATCACTTTTCTCTTTTGTACCGAAACGACACCTTGAACCTTATCCTTACCGGCAGGGAAATCTTCGGCTTTTGAGGAAGTTTCCCTGCCGGATAAATTCAGAATCAAAGCAGCGTATTCATATTTCTATGTACCTTTAAGTAATATTCTTTATTTCCTGCATTACTCCTTCAAAGAATATTGTAACCTTTTGTAGAATGGAAAATATTCTAAAAAATCCTATAGAAAAAGCCCGACGCATGCGCCAGGCCAATACTTCAATCTTCAATTATTCCCTGCTATTCCTTAAATCCTGACAGCACCAGCTCCACCAACTCCTTAACGGCCAGGTGTTCATCCTCTCCTTCAGCTCCGATGATAATTTCCGTGCCGGGAGGAACTGCCAGAGACATTAACCCCATTATACTCTTTGCATTTACCTTCCGATCCCCTTTTTCGATCCAGATGCTGGACGTAAATTTCCCGGCAGTCTGCACAAACAAAGCAGCAGGTCTTGCACGGAGCCCTGCAGGATTTGATATTTCAACAGCTTTTTCGGTCATCCCAGTTCCCCCTTCAAGTTCCTTAGATCCTCAGCGATTTCATCCAGTTTGCGAAGTCGATGGTTGACTCCGGATTTCCCTAGTGGAGGAGATAACATTTCTCCCAGTTCCTTAAGATTTGCCTCGCTGTATTCAAGCCTTACCTCAGCGATTTCCCGTAGATTTTCCGGTAAATGGTCAAATCCGATTTTCTCTTTTATATATTTTATATTTTCAACCTGCCGGATAGAGGCATTCACCGTTTTCTGCAGGTTCGCAGTTTCACAGTTCACAGCCCTGTTGACATTGTTGCGCATTTCTTTTAGAATTCTTATATTTTCCAGTTCCATCAGTGCTGCATGGGCACCAACGATGTTTAAAAAATCAACAATATCCTCTCCCTCTTTTATGTAAACCACATAGTTCCCTTTCCGGGTAACAATCTTCGATTTAAGGCCGAAGCCGTTGATCACACAGCTTAACTCCTCCGCCAATATCTGATTATGAATGGTAATCTCCAGGTGGTAGGTTTTCTCCGGATCGCTTATGGAACCGGCAGCCAGAAAAGCCCCCCGAACATAGGCCTTTCTACAGCATTCCTTATGGGATATATTATCCGCGTAGGAGGCATATCCCGTCATTTCCCGGTTTTCATGGGTATTGAACCCCATCCCCATCTTTCCCATAATACTATCGAGATCCGATAGCGAAGTTATGTCAAGAATATAGAGTACATGCTTCTTCAACTTCTTGCTTTTTCGAATGGTGACCTGCGGATATACATGATAAAGATTTTTTATAAGGGAGAAGAGTTTACGGGCAAAGGGTGCATTTTCAGTTCCAATCCGAATATGAAGGATATTACCGTCGGAAACCCTGACCGATCCGCTTATTCTCACTACCGCAGCCAGTTCTGACAGCAGACAGCAATCCTTATTCACATCAATTCTGCATAATTCATTTTTTACAATGGATGAAAACGACATTTTTTCACTCCGTACCCTTCACTTTTATTGTCAAACCATCTAAAATCTGCACAAAAGTTCCTGCTGGATTTTATATATATTCAACAACTCTTATTTACTATACCATATATATTAAGGAGTTGTAAATATAGACTAGCATTCCTTTACGTTACTCTGTAAAGCACCCTGCTGCTTTGTTTTTCCTCCATACGTTCGGGAAATTAATTCCTTAAAAAGGGTTAAAAATTGTGACTGCACTCCTCCGTCACAATTTTTAACCCCCGTTCTATTTTTTCACTTTGGCGGCCAATCTCTCTTTCACGTAGTAATAATCAATGGTTCTTTTCTTATCTTTCGCAAGAACAATTTCCGCTACAAGCTCGATTACAGCCTCAGCCAGTTTTTGCGGGTCATGCCGGACAAGATCGTTTTTTATGCTCACAAACTCTCCGCCGATGATATTGATACCCTCCTTGTAAAGCAGGTCATAGTCCACCTTCACCGTATCCGCACCATCCTCCAGGTACCTTTTACGCAAATCCTCCGGTATGTCCGCAGTATTAACAACACAGTAGTCGATAATGCCCTTATAGGAATGCCTTTCAATGGCACTTACGTGATCGAACACCGAATATCCCTCTGTTTCGCCGGGCTGGGTCATGACATTGGCGGCATAGACCTTTATCCCTTTTGATTTCTTTACGGCTTCCGCGACTCCCTGTACCAGCAAATTCGGGATCACACTGGTATACAGGCTTCCCGGGCCAAGAACGATGATATCCGCCTCTTCAATGGCATCCAGCACTTCCTGGAGGGGTTTTGCACCTTCAGGCTCCAGAAAAACTCTCTTGATCTTCCCCGGATGCACCTCATTATGATGTCCTATTTTAGACTCACCGCAAATGATATGCCCATCTTCCAGTTCACAGCACAGCCGAACATCGTCCAGGGTCACGGGCAACACCTTTCCTGTCACCGCAAGAACGTCACTCATTTTCCGTACAGCTTCCTCAAAGCTGGTGGATATTCCGTCCATGGCAGCCAGAAACAGATTTCCAAAGCTCTGTCCCTTCAACAGTCCGTCACTGAACCGGTACTGAAGAAGCTGCTGCATGATAGGCTCCGTATCGGCCAAGGCCAATATACAGTTACGTATATCACCCGGAGGAAGCATGCCAAGATCCTGCCGCAGCACCCCTGATCCTCCACCGTCATCGGCAACCGTAACAATGGCTGTTATATTTGAACTATACTTTTTCAGACCTCTTAACATGGTGGATAACCCGGTTCCACCCCCGATGGTAACGATTTTGGGACCTTTGATAAGGATTCGCTTCTCAAAAAGAAGGTTGCTCAGCCGGTCTGCATCCAGAGAAATCTTGAAGCCGCTTCCTGTGAGGGCATTAAAAATAGTTTTTACAACATACTTTATGGAAAGCACGATAAAAACAATGCCGGAAATCATAAGAAACATCGACAAGACTCTCTCGATAAAACTGAGGTAAATTTCCCTCAGCATAAATGATAGCCCCAGGCTGATACAGGCTACACCCACAATACCCAGTGCAAGCCATCTTTTTATTCTTATTCCGGGTCTGAACCAGTCCCAAATCCTCATTTATTTTGCACCCCTGTTATCCTTTTCTATATCCCGGTGATCGATGACCACTCTTTGTCCCTTCTCAGAAAGCGCGTTATATAGTTTATCTGCAATGGCCACAGATCGATGCTTCCCTCCCGTACACCCGATTCCGATCACCAACTGCGACTTTCCCTCCCGGGTATAATTGGGTATAAGAAAATCCAGCATATCCGTAAGCTTGGAAAGGAATTCCACTGTTTCCGGCGCCTGTAGGACATAGTCCCTTACGGTCTCGTTAAGCCCTGTAAGCCTTCGCATGGAATCAATATAATAGGGATTCGGTATAAACCGCACATCAAATACCAGGTCACACTCAATGGGAATCCCATACTTAAAACCAAAGGAAACAATATTTATAATGATTCCGCTAAAGGTTTTCCCCTCAACAAAGATATTGACGATTTCTTCTCTAAACTGCTTGGGTGTGAGATTGGAGGTATCAATAATATGATCTGCCCTGGCCTTAATCTCCTGCAAAATACTTCTTTCCTCATTGATTCCCCGGATCAGCCTTCCTTCATGGGCCAGCGGATGCATGCGGCGACTCTCCTTGAATCGCTTGATGAGCACCTTGTCAGAGGCTTCAAGGAAAAGAACCTCATAGGAGAATCCTGTTCTCTTCAGTTCCGTAAGGGCAGGAATCAAATCCTTGAAAAGCTCGCCTCCTCGAATATCCGTTACAAGAGCGATTTTTTCTATCTTACTTCTGCTTTGAAAACATATTTCCGCAAACTTCGGAATTAGAGAAGGGGGAAGGTTATCCACGCAAAAATACCCCGAATCCTCTAAATACTTTATCGCCAAACTTTTTCCCGCACCCGACAAACCGGTAACTATAACAAACCCCATTATATCCTCCAAACTTATATTAGTTGACAGTTGATAATTGATAGTTGACAGTTATAAAGCCTCTTCGCATTTTAATGTGTGACCTTATCACTTATCCAAAAAAGTAATTTAACTTACTTATGCAGCACTTAACTGTCAACTGTCCACTATCAATTGCCAACTAACTTCACTCTTCCCCTACCACTTTTACTTCCGTATGCAAATCGACTCCGAATTTATTTTTCACATTACTCTGTATCGCACCGATAAGGCCCATGATATCGCCTGCACTGGCATCTCCTGCATTGACAATGAAGCCGCAGTGTTTTTCAGAGACCTGGGCTCCCCCTAGGCGATATCCTCTCATACCGCAGTCTTCTACCAGTTTTCCTGCAAAATGCCCTTCAGGTCTTTTGAATACACTGCCTGCGCTTGGCATTTCCAGCGGTTGCTTTTCTTTTCTTCTTTTCTTCAAGTCATCCATGTATGCTTTAATTTCCAACCGGTTTCCTTTTTTCAACTTTAATTCGGTTTTTAGCACAATACCGGACTCTTTTTGAATATAGCTGCTTCGATACCCGAACTGATGCTGTCCTCCTTGAAGAACCCGGATATTTCCGTCTTTGTCAATAAACTCCGTTCTCAGCACTACATCCTTCATTTCACCGCCGTAAGCACCGGCATTCATAGCCACAGCCCCTCCAAGGGTCCCCGGTATACCTGATGCAAATTCCAACCCCGTGAGTTCATGCTCCAATGCTACGTTGGCTAATTTAGAGAGCAGTAATCCTGCCTCTGCAGTAAGTACTTCCCCTTCAACCCGGTAATGGTTAAAGTCTTCGAATATCTTAATGACAACGCCTCGTATACCCTTATCCCTGACAATCAAGTTGGTACCGTTCCCCATAATAAAGAAAGGAATTTTTTCTTTTCTGCATATATCTAAAACTTTGCTTAAATTCTGAACATTATCCGGTGTAACCAGAATATCCGCAGGTCCCCCTACTTTAAAAGAGGTGTGATTTTTCATCGGCTCGTTGATGAGAACATTGCGCCCACCCACAATTTCCTTAAATTTTACCGCTATACTTTCCTTATTCAAATATTTCACTCCCCAAACATTATAATTGAAAATTGAAAATGGAGAATTGAGAATTAAAGTACAAAAGCTCTGCTTTTCATCATCAATTTCCTACTTATATTTTACTTATGATATCCCGTACTTAGAATAAGCAAATTCCAAGGGACATTCTCCATTTTCCATTCTCAATTTTCAATTCTTTATCTAATCCGTTCCTTACGCTCCTTCAGGTAGGCTTCAACCTTTTCTACCGAAGTACTCAGTATGAGTTCCTCAGGCATATCCACCTCTTCAAATATTTTCAGCACCTTCTGAAAACGCCCGATTTCAAAACTGATATGAGCATCACTGCCACATATAACCCTCACACTGTGGGTTTTGCAACAGGCCGCGAACTTCAGGCAGTTTTCCCAGGAGCCGGTTCGCACATCAAAGGAGTGGTTGTTAATCTCGATGAGCTTGTTATATTCCTTCGCAGTTCGTACAACGGCATCAATATCTACCTGGAATTGTGGATTTCCCGGATGAGCAACTGCATCAATCCCCGGATTCTTCAGCGCACCGATCAGTGCACTGGTATGCTCCTCTACCGTAGCTGGCTCTATGCAGATGTCATGCAGGCTTGCCATGGCAAAATCCAGTCTTTTGAGGTAGCTGTCCGGCATATCTACGCCGCCCTCATAATCAATGATATTCGCCTCTACACCCCGGATAATCCTGACTCCGTACAGAATATCCGGAATTGCCTTCAGATTTCCGAAATGATAGAGAAACGGTGCACCTTTCATAGCAGGACCATGATCCGTTATGGCCATCATCTGTATGCCATTTGCAGGTGCTTCCCGCGCCATTTCCTGAACCGTGCTATAGGCATGTCCACTGGAAACCGTGTGGGTATGGGTATCTACAACAATTTTCAAAATAGTTCCTCCCTAGATAAATGGATAAAATTATACTATAAGCTGTTTCTATTAATTTCTCCCAAAACTCTTTCATTTAAAACTTTTGCAGCATTATAACCCATTTTTTTCTGCCGGTTGTTCATGGCTGCTACTTCAACAATGATGGCCAGATTCCTTCCCGGTCTGACAGGTATGTTCAAGGAAGGAATGGACAACCCTAGGATGTCTGTGTACTCGTCCACCAATCCAAGCCGATCATAGCTCTTCTTCTCATCCCACAGTTCCAGGTTGATTACCAGGTTTATATTTTCAGTCACCTTCACCGACCCTACCCCGTAGAGATTTTTGACATCCAGGATACCAATACCCCGGATCTCGATAAAATGTCGTATAATATCCGGAGCCGTTCCAACTAATGTTTTATCCGATACTTTTCTGATTTCAACCACATCATCGGCTACCAGCCTGTGTCCCCTTTTTACCAGTTCCAGGGCTGTTTCACTTTTTCCAACTCCGCTTTCACCCAGTATCAATATACCTTCGCCATAAACTTCTACCAGAACACCATGCTTGGTAATTCTCGGAGCCAATTGTACATTCAGGTATAAAATCAATGCGCTGAGAAAACGCGAAGTGACCTCTTCCGTCCGCAGGATGGGAGTCCCATATTTCTTTGCTACTTCAAGCATTTCCGGAAAAATTTCAAGACCTCTCGCCACGATCATACAGGGAATCCCAGTCTTAAAAAATTCGTCCACGCGAGTATACCGCTCTTCGGAGGATACATCTGCCAAATAGGTAGTCTCTACCTTCCCGATAATCTGGATTCTATCACTGCCAAAATACTCAAAATAGCCGGCCAATTGAAGTCCGGGCCTGTTGACATCGGAAGTGGTGATCATAATTTCATCAAGCCGATTCGCGTGGGTAAGGTCTTCCAGTTGAAATTCATCAACGATTTCTCTCAGTGAAACTGAAAACATCGAAATACCTCCATTGTATATATGTTATAAGTATCTACTATTTTTTTTGGGTGTTATTCTTCCTTATTATATAACAAATAGGGAGTAAAAGCTATCCGTTGAATAAAATTGGCTTTTTCACAACAAAAAGCAAGCTGCAGCATAGACACTACAACTTGCTTTTCTACCTTATTATATATTATTTAATCAATAAATTATTCAGTATGAAGGAGCAAACACAATAGAAACCATGAAAGGCAGCCTGGTCAATCTATTGATGGGGTCCTGAGCATCTTTGAAAGAATCGTCTATCGCCTCACCCGCAGCAGCCGCCTTGTGGCTATCAGAGTCTTTTCCACCATAGCGTCCAGCTTCTATGCACTGTTTGGCATTATCCCGTGCACCACCCGAGTTTGCCATCATAATTACCCGCAGTAGTCCTATTTCCGAGAGAATCCAAAGCACCGACATGCTTTCCAGCTTCACTCTCCAGACAGGCTACTCCAGCGCCGCTTTCTGCATTGTCAGCGACTGGTTCACGAACGTCAGTAGCTAGGATAATCCCCAGTACACTTAACATGCCTACAGCAGAAATCCCTACGCCATACAATCCCATTTTAAAGTTTCCAGCCCCTCCTGCCAGGTAATAGCCGGCAAGAACAACAGTACCAATGATAATCCTCGGAATTGCTGTTGACAGCCGCCCTGGAGAAATCCCCCCGGCGGTTCCTGTCGCAGACCCTGTCAAAGGCATACCTGCAAGCCTTTGCGTCGGCTGGTATGTGTTCGATATAGACTTACCAAGGAATCCAATGGGTATACCGGCAGCCAATCCCTTAAGGACGGCAAAGTATTGACTGGTATGTTCACTTCCCAGTACGGCATTGAACAGGAAGAAGGAAATTACAGCAATGAGAATGCCGCTGCTCCAAACAACTCCTGGCAAAGCGCCTAACATCACCTTTGGCTCTGCTTCTTCTCCAGGATGGAGGAATAAGATTCCTATAACAGAAATCAGGAGTCCTATTGCAGCCATGGCAAGCGGAATGGTGGCACCATTACTGCTCAGTCCTGCTGCAACTGCCAGCACACTTGTGGAAATGATAAATCCTGCAGGGGATTCGTACAGATCTGCACCCATCACCGCAGCATCGCCCGCTTTATCTTCTGCGTTATCCGCTATAATGGCAGAGTTTCCAAGATCGTTTTTGAGAATATCCGCTTCTACCTCACCCACCAGACCCGTATCTACGGCTGCTTTGGTAAAGTTAGTACCGCAAAAGTGAACAAACAGTGCCATGGAACCGGCAATTTTTTTCATCTGCCCGGCACCTTCACTTTGTTTCATAACAGCATAGGCGAGATATCCAGCAAAGATCAGTATAAGAACCGACCCCAGGGGAGCCAGCAGTAATAAACTTGACCCCATAAAACGACCTCCTTGTTATGTATGGATATTCCCAGTTTTCTTATACAATTCGCCCCATGGCAAATTTATATAAAATTAACATTTCCACCCATCATATACTATACCACAACACTTGTTACTATTCAATAACTTTTTTATGATTTTAGCCATATTATTTGTGCACTTATTATATACTTTTTTGATAAATCTCGACATGAACAATCCTTTAATCTTCAAACTTACGGGGCTTTGCCCCGGAATTATACAGAAAATTCAACATTAATTTTATTGAATATATACAAATTGCAGGAAATATTCCTTGGTAATTTTGTTCAAAATTTACTAAGAAAAATTTTACATTTTTTACATATACATTCCCGTTTGCTAGTTATAAAATTAGCGGTATATGGATTTTTTGAGTTTGACGTCACAAAGCAGGTAAAATTTTATCGCGAAAGGTGGATGATGAAACATGCCAAGTTTGTCAAATGCCAGTATGTTTGAAATTATTTCCGTATGGTGCGTCCTGTTGATCTCCTTCCTTGGTCTCGGCTATGCGATGCTGCTTCGCAAGCAGATTCTCAGCAAGGATAAAGGCACCCCCAAAATGCAGGAAGTCTGGAATGCAATTCGTCAGGGCGCTGAAGCTTATCTAACCCGTCAATTAAAAACCATTTTACCACTTATTGCAGTTTTCACTGTAGTTCTCTTTTTCTCGGTTTATATAATACCGCCGAGCCATGAGGCTACTGAGCGGTTTAGCCAGTTTTCAGAGAACCAGGTTCGGGTTATCATCGGTATCGGTCGCGCCATTGCTTTTATAATGGGTGCGGTCTTCTCCCTGATCGTAGGTCAATTTGGTATGAGAATGGCGGTGCAAGGTAATGTACGCGTTGCGGCAGCTTCACGCCATAGTTTCTCCGAAGCACTTAAAATTGCCTATCGTTCCGGTACTATCACCGGAATGTTGACGGACGGTTTGGGATTGTTGGGTGGAACCCTTATCTTTATTGTTTTCGGTATCGCTGCACCGGATGCTCTTCTCGGATTTGGCTTCGGTGGTACTCTTCTGGCGCTGTTCATGCGTGTCGGCGGCGGTATTTACACCAAAGCGGCCGACGTAGGCGCAGACCTGGTAGGTAAGGTAGAAGCCGGCATTCCCGAGGACGACCCCCGAAATGCAGCCGTTATCGCCGACCTGGTGGGTGATAACGTAGGCGACTGTGCAGGTATGGCAGCCGATATATTCGAGTCCTATGAGGTAACCATCGTATCCGGTTTAATCCTCGGCCTTTCACTGGTATCCATTACCGGTGAACTCAAGTGGATTATCTTCCCTCTATTGGTTCGCGGTATTGGTGTTCTTTCTTCCATCATCGGTACTTACCTGGTACGCGGCGAGAAAAAGGACAAAAAAGGCAAGGCAAACAACAATGCCATGTCTTCCATCAACCGTGGCTTTTACACCTCTGCAGCCATCTGTGTCGCTTCATTCCTTTTGATCGCTCATTTCTACATGAATGAGTGGAGAGCCTTCTTCTCTGTCGGAGTCGGTATTCTTTTAGCCATTGTACTGGATGAAATAACGAAGTATTTTACCGATACACATTATAAGCCTGTAAAAGGCATTGCCGCTGCTGCTAAATCCGGTGGATCCGCAACGCTTATTTTAAGAGGTGTGGCTGTCGGTTTTGAGGTGGCAGTATGGCAGACTCTCGTAATTGCCGTCACCATTATCTCCGCGGTTTTGATTTATTGGGGACAGCCGGTGATCTATGTACTCTATGGAGTAGCCATGACAGGTATCGGAATGTTGACCCTTACAGGTAACAATGTAGCCATGGACTCCTTCGGACCTATTGCAGACAATGCAAACGGTATCGGAGAAATGGCTGACCTTGGACCTGAAGCCAGAAAGGTTATGGCACATCTGGATGCCGTCGGCAATACAACCAAAGCCATCACCAAAGGTGTTGCCATTGGCTCTGCCGTTATCGCTGCCGTATCCCTCTTTGGCTCTTTCCTCACTGATGTTACAAAAGTTCAAGAGCAGATGGGTGTTGCAGAAAATCTCCGCCTGCTTTCCACAGGAATACGGATTTCCGAGCCCAGAGTATTCATCGGCGCCCTGATCGGTGCTGCAGTTCCCTGGTTATTCTCTTCGCTTATCATTAACTCCGTTGCACGTGCCGCTTCATTGATCGTTGAAGAAGTAAGGCGCCAGTTCCACATACCGGGCCTCATGGAAGGCAAAGTCAAGCCCGAGTATGATAAAGCCGTAGGCATCTGTACTTCAGCCGCACAAAAAGAATTGATCAGTCTGGCTCTGATCTCCGTATTGACACCGCTTGCAGTAGGCATGTTCCTGGGAGTTGAGGCTCTTGGCGGGGCTCTTGCAGGAGTTATCCTTTCCGGTCAGCTGCTTGCCGTATTTATGTCCACCTCCGGCGGTGCCTGGGATAATGCAAAGAAAACCATTGAAGACGGTATTTACGGCGGAAAAGGCTCTGAGGCTCATAAGGCTTCCGTTGTAGGCGATACGGTAGGCGATCCTCTAAAAGACACTGCCGGTCCTGCACTGAACCCAATGATCAAGGTTATCAACCTGGTTTCCTTGCTGGCAGCTCCTGTGCTTATCCAATTCAAGCCTTCGAGCCCGGGTGTTATTGTAACCGCCATCGTTCTGGTCATTGTGGTTATTGGCTCCGTGTTCTACTCAAAAGCAGGAGGATTCGCAAAATCCAAAGAAAAGAGTAAGGGCAATTCAGCCGCATTCTAGGGGGAGAATTTAAAAATTACTTCTGACTTTTTCGCCGACCCTCCCAAGTCGGCATAAAAAGAATACAAAAATACACACATTCTTGACGTCAGAGTGTGTGTATTTTTTTGTCTCACAGATATAAAAAACCGATAGATTGGAAAATCTATCGGTTTTAGTGGAGCGGGTGATGGGAATCGAACCCACGCAATCAGCTTGGAAGGCTGAT
>ENA-OFCE01000327-OFCE01000327.1-metagenomes-genome-assembly--contig:-NODE-327-length-32616-cov-4.844599_pt1 | contig 32616 bp, 37 predicted proteins | sample MGYA00153388_OFCE01 | MGnify analysis MGYA00153388 | reverse complement strand
ATATAGTGATTTTTGGGATGGCAATAAAGTTAGAGTTTAAGATGTTGAAAAGATGACTTACCAAAATAAAAATATCTTAATTACTCATGATTAAAAAATTATATAATTAAAAATAATAAAATTAAAAACATATATTTATCTTATTCATCAATTAAAATAATTTACTTCTTTTCTAAAGTTGGTATTTAAATTAGATGTTAAAAAAACAAATATTTAAAAAGAATGAAACTTGAAAACCGAAAACAGGGAGTAATTCCTATTACTCATTTTATATCGCGAATGACCAAATATGGTTTGTTTGCTTTTTCACTAATTTCTATTTCCATATCAATCGGAACATTTGGCTATCATTTTATTAATCATAATAGTTGGTTAGATAGTTTTTATATGGCATGTATGATTCTTACAGGCATGGGGCCAGTATTGGAAATGAAAAACGAAAAAGCAAAACTATTCTCATCTTTTTACGCCTTGTATAGTGGTGTAGCATTTTTAAGCATAACAGCAGTATTTTTTGCCCCGATTGTTCATAGAGTATTACATATATTGCAAGTAGAAAATGAAAAAAATGAGAATTAAAAAAAGGTTTAAACTGATAGTATAGTTATTGTTTAAAATAAATATAAATTATTTTTGTTTAAAAATAATTAAATTAAATTGAGATTTTTATCAACTTTTTTTAGTTAAAAATTGTTCAAATAAAATTTATCATATAAAATTATTTTTATAACTATCGAAAATTTAGTTTATTTAAAATAAATTAAATCATCAATATAAGATAAATAATTAATCATTAATCATTGGTAATTTTCAAACAAAAAGAATAATATATATGAAATCCGAAACATTAAATTTGCAAAAATCAAAAGATGAACAATTAAACAAACTTAAAGAAATCGTTAGAAAATCAATTGAAGAAGAACAATTGATTATTGAAAATTTATTACATCAACCTAAAGAAATACTTACTAAAGGGCAAAGCATATCTGATAAAGTTGCAAGCTTTGGTGGAAGTTGGAAGTTTATTATTCTTTTTGGTATCATACTTTTTGTTTGGATTGTATTTAATTCCCTAGGACCTTTAAAACTTAATTTTGATCCATATCCCTTTATTTTAATGAATTTAATTTTATCAACCATTGCTGCATTGCAAGCACCAATTATTATGATGAGTCAGAACCGCCAAGAAGAAAAAGATCGAATACGAAGTGAAAATGATTACATGATAAATATGAAAGCTGAACTTGAAATTAGAAGTTTAAATCAGAAAATTGATTTGCTATTAGAAGAACAAATTAAAATACTTTTTGAGAGTCAGGAAAAGCAATTAGAAATTTTACAAAATATAGAAATTAAACTAAAAAATTAAACAAATGTCGTCAATACTAACTGTAACCTTCAACCCAGCAATTGATAAAAGTACATCTGTATCTGCCCTTATAGCTGAAAAAAAATTAAAGTGCACTTTACCAATATATGAACCAGGAGGTGGAGGCATAAATGTTGCAAGAGCAATTAAAAAACTAGGAGGAAACGCAAAGGCAATCTACTTAGCAGGCGGTTGTACTGGAAAATTTCTAACTGAACTACTAGAAAAAGAATTGATAGAATCTATTGTTACACAAACAAAAGAAAATACTCGGGAGAATTTATCTTTATTAGACGAAGCAACAAATCAACAATTTAGATTTAATATGCCTGGTTTACCTATTCGAAAAAATGAATGGGAAGCTTGTTTAGAAAGTATTAAAAATTTAAATGATATAGATTTTATTGTAGCAAGCGGTAGTTTGCCGCTTGGAGTTCCGTTAGATATTTTTGCCCGAATTGCAGAAATTGCTAAGGTAAAAAATTCAAAGCTTATTGTTGATACTTCTGGTGATGCACTAAAAGAAGCTCTAAATGCAGGTATATATTTAATAAAGCCTAATCTTGGAGAACTTAGTATATTAGTTGGTAAAGAGGAATTGAATTTAGAAATGGTGGACGATGCAGCTAGAGAATTAATAGAAAAAAGAAATTGCGAGGTAGTGGTTGTTTCTTTGGGTGCAGCAGGTGCAATGTTAGTTACGAAAGATTTAGCAATGCAAATTGTTCCACCGGTAGTTAAAAGAAAAAGTACTGTGGGTGCTGGCGATAGTATGGTTGCTGGTATGATTTTGAGTTTGAGTCATCATAAAGATTTAATTGAATCGGTTCAATATGGCGTAGCCTGTGGCACAGCTGCTACGCTAAATCATGGGACTGAACTCTGTAAAAAGGAGGACGCAGATCGACTATTTCAATTGATTAAAAAGATTTATTAAGTACATTTTTTGTAAAATTATTTGAAAGTTTCGTGGTTTTATAAATATAATATTTGATTATGGTTTAATTAATTTTAGGATTTAATTTTTCAATTCTTTTTGATAGGTTATAAATTTGAATCCCAATCTAATTAGGAATGAAAAGCGGGTCAGCTATCTTCTAATTCATTGATTGTTTAAAAAGAAAAAAGGATACTGCTACAATCTTTAAACTTCCTACTTCAAATTTTAAATTTTAATATATTTATTTAAAACTCACAATGGGTAATACTATTGAAACAATAATTTACCTTCCTATTAAACCAAATCTAATTCCAAATGTCTACTTATATTTAATAGATAACTTATGAAAATATTCAACTTATTTGTATTTATTCTAATTTCAATTTCTGGTTTACAAGCTCAAAATTTGTATTTCCCGCCTTTGACTGGCAATAATTGGGATACTATATCACCATCATCATTAGGTTGGTGTCAATCTAAAATTGATACATTTTACAATTTTTTAGAAAGTAGAAATACAGAAGGTTTTATCGTACTTAAAGATGGTAAAATTGTTCTTGAAAAATATTTTGGCACATTTACAGAAAATACTCCTCATTATTGGGCATCATCCGGCAAAAGTTTAATTGCGATGCTAATTGGTATTGCTCAGAATAAAAATTTAGTTCAAATTGATTCTTCTGTTTCAACTTACCTTGGTACAAGTTGGACAACTGCACCACTCCAAAAAGAAAATTTAATAAAGGTAAAAAATCTACTTTCTATGAATAGTGGATTAGATGATACTCCTACCCAGCCTTGCGTAGTTGATACCACAGCTATTTGTATGGAATATTTAACAGATCCAAATACCAGATGGGCGTATCACAATGGGGCTTATAAAAAACTCCATCAAATTTTAACTAATGTAAGTAATTTAACGTTGTCTAATCTAACCAACTCTTTTTTAGGATCGAAAATCGGATTGACTGGATTTTATTTTGATGGTACTTATTACAGCAAAACTCGTGGAGCAGCTAGATTTGGATTACTCTCATTAAATAAAGGAATTTGGAATGGTGATACTGTTTTGCGAGATACAAACTATTTCAATTCAATGATAAATACCTCTCAAACTTTTAACAACTCGTACGGATATTTATGGTGGTTAAATGGAAAGACGTCATTTATGGCACCTGGAATACCATTTGTTTTTAATGGAAGTTTGTTGCAAAATGCTCCACCTGATACGTATGCGGCTTTGGGAAAAAACGATCAAAAAATATATGTGGTTCCAAGTCAAAAATTAGTTATTGTCCGTTTTGGAGAATCTGCTTATGGTATTGCCGCTGCATTTTCTCCATTTGATGATGAAATATGGGGATATATTAACAATTTAACTTGCTCCTCTACCTCTATCGAGGAATTATCTAAAAATCAAACCTTATTGATTTATCCAAATCCTTTTACAACAAAAATTAATCTTAATAATCCATTAGAAATTGATAATGTAGTACTTACAAATGTTTTTGGTCAATTAATTTATTTAGGAAACACAATTCAAAATGAAGATTTTTCTAAATTAAAAAAAGGAATATATTTATTACAAATTCAAAAGGGTTTAAATAAGTATTACCAAAAAATAATAAAAGAATAATATCTTTTTAAATTCTTATTTAATACCCGTTGTGCGGTTTAAAACAATTTATAAAAATGTAAATTCGGAGAGCGAAAGGCTTAGGGATAGTAGCGGCATCCTTTTTTTCCTTTAAAAAACAATTAATAGGGATTCTTCGCTTTACTCAGAATTAAAATGTAGCGGATAGCCCGGCCCGTTTTTCACGGAAAGCCCCAAATTGTAGTTAAAATACATAATATCAATTATATAAAAAAATAAATAAAAATAATTAAAAACAAATCAAACAGCACTACGGGTAGAATATAATGATTGATAAATTTTATTAAAATTATTTAACAAAATTTGATGGTACATTTGACTATTAAAAATATATTTATCTGTGCAGTTTAAATCAATGCATTAGCATGTGAAATCGGAGGAAGGAGGCTTAGGGATAGTAGCGGCATCTCGTCTGAATTAACGAGACAAACTCCTTTTTTTATCCATTAAAAAACAATTAAATCGGGATTCTTCGCTTTGTTCAGAATTGAAATATAGCGGATAGCCCAGACAGTTTTTAATCTCGTCTGTAAAATGACGAGACCAAAATAATTTTAAAAGTCTTACTAATGAATTATTTTAAAGACAAATTAAACTTAAATAAAAAATATTTAAACCACACTGAAGATAAAAATGACAATCTATTATAAAATGATATTTTCGTAAAAAATTTACTGATAAGAAATATGAAAAAATATTTAGTACCTCTAATTGTAATGGTAGCCATACAATTAACAGCTTGCAAACAGAAAAATACTAAAAATGCAGATGTAACGGTAAGTGAAGTACCTGATGAAACTGCTTTTGAAGTAGAAAATGAACGATTTGGAGATGTACAAATGCTTAGGTACCAAGTTCCAGGTTTTAATGAACTGACCTTGAAGCAAAAAGAACTTTGTTATTATTTATATGAAGCAGGTTTAGCTGGCAGAGATATTATTTACGATCAGAAGTACAGTTATAATTTATTAATCAGAAAAACCAATGAAGGAATTTATGAATCGTATAAAGGAGACAGAAATTCTGCTGAATTTAAACAGTTTGAAATTTGGATAAAACAAGTGTGGTTTTCAAATGGAATTCATCATCATTATTCGAATGTGAAAATGATTCCAGAAATAAGCCCAGCTTATTATAATTCATTAATAAAAGAATCTGATTCTACTTTATTACCCTTGAGTTCAGGTCAAACTAAAGCGAAGTTATATTCAATCTTACAACCATTAATTTTTAATTCTGCTATTGCCATGAAAACGGTAAATCTAGCATCGGATATAGATAATGTAAAAGGATCTGCTAACAATTTTTATGAGGGTGTAACTCAAAAAGAAGTTGAAAACTATTATGCATTAAAAAGAGATTCTAGTAATAAAACTCCTGTTTCTTTTGGTTTAAATTCTAAATTGGTAAAAGAAAATGGAGTTATTGTAGAAAAAACATGGAAAGCTGGTGGAATGTATGGTTCAGCCATTCAGAAAATAATTTATTGGTTGGATAAAGCTTCTAATGTTGCTGAAAATGATTTGCAAAAAGATGCATTATTAAAGCTAATCAGTTATTACAGAACCGGTGATTTACGAATCTGGGATGAATATTCAATAGCTTGGGTCAAAGATGTAGACTCGAGAATAGATGTGGTAAATGGTTTTATTGAAGTATATCAAGATGCCATTGCTATGCGTGGTAGTTTTGAATCTGTTGTATCGATAAAAGATATGGAAGCCACTAAAAGGATTGCCGCCATTGCCAAAGAAGCACAATGGTTTGAAGATAATTCACCATTAATGCCACAACACAAAAAGAAAAATGTGAAAGGAATAAGTGCTAAAGTAATTACCGTGGTAGGCGAATCTGGTGATGCAGCCCCTTCAACTCCCATTGGTATTAATTTACCAAACTCTAATTGGGTGCGTGAGCAACATGGTTCTAAATCGGTATCACTTGGTAATATGGTAAAATCGTATAACATAGTGGGTGCAAAAAGTCCAACAGCTGCCGAATTTGCATTTAGTGATGAAATTGTACAAAGAGGAAAAAAATATGGTGCCTTAGCAGGAGATTTACATACCGATATGCACGAGGTTATCGGCCACGCATCTGGTCAACTAAACCCAGGTATTTCAACTCCTGATGTTACCTTGAAAACGTATGGAAGTACCTTGGAAGAAGCGAGAGCAGATTTAGTTGCCCTTTATTATATTATTGATAAAAAGCTGGTAGAAATAGGAGTGACCGATAATACAGATGTTGGTAAAGCTGAATATGATTCTTATATTAATAATGGAATGATGACTCAACTTAACCGAATTAAACCTGGCGATAATTTAGAGGAATCACATATGCGAAACCGACAGTTGAATGCCTCATGGGTTTATGAAAAAGGGCTTGCTGAAAAAGTGGTTGAGAAAGTAACTAAGAATGGAAAAACCTATTTTAAAATAAATGATTATGATAAATTACGAAAACTGTTTGGTGATTTATTACGCGAAATTCAACGCATAAAATCGGAAGGGGATTACGCATCTGCAAAGGCATTGGTTGAAAATTATGGGGTGAAAGTGGATAAAGTATTACATGCAGAAGTGCTGGAACGATTTTCAAAATTGAACGTAGCGCCATACAAAGGATTTATTCAACCAAAATTAATTCCTATCATGGAAAATGGTAAAATTAAAGATGTAAGGATTGAATATCCAACTAGTTTTGCAGAGCAGATGATGGAGTTTGGAAAGTTACATTCTTGCTTGCCGGTGAAAAACTGAGTTATTCTGTCTGAATTAAGATTTTTAGGATTTGATGATTTTAGGATTGCATTTTGTCTGAATTAAGATTCTTAGGATTTAATGATTTTAGGATTGTATTATGTCTGAATTATGATTTTTAGGATTTGATGATTTTAAGATTGCATTTTGTCTGAATTAAGATTCTTAGGATTTAATGATTTTAGGATTATTATTTATGTAGTCTTTATTGTCTGGGTGATTGACATTATAAACCCGTTTAAATTCTAAGCTTTTTGCCCCAAAATTTATCAGTAAACCTATCGGTAAATTATATGCTTGGCAGTAGTTCATAGCCTGTGCCAAATGAACTTCTTCTAATTTTATTAATGCTTTTAGTTCAACCATTATGTTCTCCTCTACAAAAAAATCTACTCTTCGAGTTCCAATATCTTCATTATCATATAAAATGGTCATTTCCATTTCACGTTGGTATTCTAATCCTTGCTTATTCATTTCTATGGCTAAGGCTCGTTGGTAGATTACTTCTTGAAAACCATTGCCTAAAACACTGTGGACCTTCATGGCACATCCAATTATTTTATGGGTAATTTCTTCGTGTTTCATTAGTTAAAAATTTTAAAATCATATAATCTTTTAATCCTAAAAATCTTAATTCAGACATTCTATTCTGCTGGTTTTTGGGCGTAGTCTCTTACTAAAAGGATAACCAAAGTTACAAAAGTGATTAAATAGATGGTATCGAGTGCTGGTTTTTTAAAGGTAAGGTTTTGAAAATCGGTGTGTTTGAAAAGGGCGCTGCCAATTATGACTGCGAGTATGAGGAAGGCGATATTGAGGGATTTTTTAGGGGGCATGGTTTTTATTTATTTCTCATTATTTAATAAAATTTTAAGTCCTTCGTTTGCTGAATTGACAACGTGTATTTTCTTTTCTTCTCTATAAAAATCTTTATAGTCATTTATCAAATCATTTAAATTAATCTGATGATCTTTTATTGTTTTCAATATCTCTAGTTTTTTCTCCATCGTTGTTTGTTGGTATTCCGAAGAATATGGATCAAATAACGTTCTTAATGTTCTGTGTTTCCACATACTTCCTTTTCCAAATATTTTATCTATTCTCTGTTGGTAGTGCATTTATTTAGGTCTAAAGGTGTTGAAAAATATAAATTCATCAATGATTGGATAGTTCCCGGTCTGTTTCAATCTATGCTCGTGTTGATATTTCATATATACGTCATAATCATTAATTGTACTCCATGCTTTTGGACTTTTCTCCTTTATCATTTCTTTTTGTACATAGCTGTCGACTGGAATATGGAAATATTGCGCATTAGTTTCAATACCCGTTATTCTTTCGTCACCAAATAGAAGCCAATATTTGAGAGTCATGTTAATCCATTTTTGAGCCTGACCAATCTTTAGTTGACTCCAAATAAGTATAAGTTGATCGTAAGATGTTTTGTGAAAATCATCAAACTCCCTTTGGTCAGCTAATTTATTTTTGTTTAGCTCGCACAATCTTTCGAACAAATAAACTTTAGCATCTTGTTTTACATTTTCGCGATTTGCATTCAGAATTTTTAAAGTTCTACAGAAATCTAAAAATGCTCTTCTTATTCCGGCATGATAAAAACCTTCCTTATCATCGAAATAAAGCCTAATAAAAAAATTCTCTCTTAATTTTTCATCCAAAATTGATTTCATAGATCTGTCTTAAATATCATTTGTTTAAAATTCTTTTCATCGCCATTAGTTTTCAGCATAATTGGTTTTCAATTAAAAAAGTTCTCAGTTTCAGCATATTGTTTAATCCTATCCTGAGGTCATTTTTCTGATTGGAAAAGTCTATTAGTCTGTTGATAAAAGGGCTTTCTAATTTCAATAAAAGGTTACCAGTTTTTGTGATTTTAAAACTCATGTTTTCACTCATTAATGATCTTATTAAATCCATTTTAGAATTATCAGGTCTTGTAAATGAATAATCAACGCATTTTTGTTCAAATTTATGAACGAATTTTAATTTTGGTTCTAATATGGTATATACTATTGGCCAATCGCTCCCCACTGGAATTTCAACGTTTGGTTTTTTCATATACAATTCTGGAAACTCACTACATACAAGTTCCCAATACTGACTCCAAAATGTTTGATTTTCGTTAGAATTGACAACGGCAAATCCTCTTCTCAATCTTTCTATTCCGATTTTAAGCAGCTTGCCTTTAAATTCAAATCGAAGGCCTTTGCCTTCAAAAAATTCATGTACGGATTCGTATGTTATGTATCGTTTAAATTCTATTTGATTTTCGCAATAGTTTTTTGGTGCAATTAAAACTTCGTAAGCCTTTGAACAATCTTGTTGTTCAACATATTTATTAGCTCGCTGTATGTAGCGCATTCCTTGATTTTTTGTAAAAGTTGCATCGATTTTATTTTCTATCAGAAGCAGTATTCTACAATTATTAGAATTATAGTTTAGTAAGATATCTGTTTCACCCAATCCAAATTTTGAAATACTTCTTAAAACATTGTTTAAACTATTAAAAGGAGGCAACTCTAATTTTTCACAAAGCCATTTACAAAATTCGACATTACAATAAAATTCTTCGACCAATAAAACGTCAATGTCTCTTTCTGTTATCGACTCAATAGGTATAATTTCGCTTTCCATGTTTATAATTATTATAGGTTTTTGTCAAGTATAGAATATAAATTTTATTTACCCAAAATTTCACCCGCACACAACACCTTCCTGGCCGTTGCACTTTTTGAGTTCAAATCATGCAACTTCTTGCAAGATGTAAAGCTTTTTGAGTTCATCAGGAGCAACTCTCTGCAAGATGTTGTGTTTGGGAGTCAGGTTAGGGCTTTTTTGTCCCACGACAGATATCTTTGTACTTTAAGCACCATATATAGAAGGATTAGTTAAAACACTAGCTATGATATTTGATGCAATGTCTAAACCAAAGCTTTTAACTTTATCGATTATATTCTTCTTCTTATTTTCAGGTTGATCACTACTATTGATAATTTCTTCAATCTCTTTTGCTTGTTTTCCCGTTAATTCATCTTTTATTGAATCCCAAAGAATTTTTACACTTACGGTTTGATTTTGACTTTGATTTAGTGAAATATTAATTCCAGAATTATTATTTTCTTTTTTATCAGGGATTCCAAATGTTGATATATAAGAAATAAATCCTTTTATAATTTCTTGTGCAAGTGTTTGACATTCTTTTAAATTATTACCACCATCAAAACCACTCATACTTGGACTTGTATTAAAACGAATGTTAATAATTGATTCTTATTTCTTAGAATTTTCACCATAAACTCTTACTACTATATTTATGGCTTTAGATTTCCATGTTGCTAAATCATATTTATTAGTAAAAGTTGGATTTTCAATCTCCTTAAAACTTAAAATTATTTGTTCCTTCATATTATTGGCTTTTTGTATTTAAACTTATTTATAATTGCTATAAAGCATTTCATATTATATGTAAAAATATCTAGTCATAATCATCTTTTCTATTAATGTGGATAGAAACTTTCATTCGTACTTCTTTTTTAAGGGTAAATCATTTATTTTTAATACCAGTTAACAGAGGTTGTTAGCGCATTTAACCCTATTTTAAACATTAAATATCAATACGCTTGGCAGCTTAAGCAACTTGTTTTTAAATGTGTTTAATGCCGATACAGTGAATAAAGGGAAGTGGACGGTGGAGTTTGTTTGATGAGTGATATAATTTCAGTTAAAAAAGGCAAGGTTTAAATTTAAACCTTGCCTTTTTTAATACATTAAGTAAGAAATCAATTTATTTAATTAAAACGACCGTGCCTCGTTTGCTTTTAGCTTGTTCTCCCGGAAATTTATAATTGATTTGATAAATATAAATTCCATCCTGTACATCAGTTCCGTTTGATTTTCCATCCCAAGGCTTTTCAACTTCCTTGCTTAGGTAAATTAATTGACCCCAACGATTAAAAATAGAAAATTCATAGGTTTCTGGGTCGCAGCTTATGGTTGGAAGAAACGTGTCGTTTATATTGTCGTTGTTTGGCGAGAAGGCATCGGGTAGAAAAAGGGTGCATTCATTACAGTTTATTACAGAAACTGTCTCAGAAGTTTGATAGGATGAACAGTTAAATTGAATATCAACACCTACCATATATTCTCCAACAGCAGTAAATAAATGGGTTGCTGAGTCAAGGTTTGAGGTATTATTTCCTAAACTGTTCGGATCTCCAAAATTCCATGTTACGGAAACAATGGATGAGTCGGCATAAACAACAAATTCTCCAGGTAGGTCTAAGCAATTATCTATTTTTGTAAAGATGGCAACACCAGTAAAGTCGGGAAGCAATTCTAACCTTGCCACCGAATCACAACCTGCAGCATTAACCAAAGTAACCGTGTATGTTCCTGCACTTGAATATGAATTTCCATTCCAAATAAAAGGAAGGTTTTTGGTGCAAATAGATTCTGTAGTTATACTGCTTGAACTGTTGATTACTGCTAAATTTAAAGTAGCAATGGAATCGCAGCCACCAGCGGATACCAATGTTGAGGTATATGTTCCAGCATTAAAATAGTCAATTCCGTTCCAATTAAGCGGTAATTGGCTACCGCAAATGTTTAGATTGGTATTGCTTGATGTTGGAATATTAATAGTTAGATTTAATGTTGCTACTGAATCGCATCCTTTACTATTAATAAATGTTATTGAATATAAACCAGGGGTGCTGTATGAATTCCCATTCCATATATAAGGTTTATTGCTGCAAGCGGTATCTTTTATAAAGCTAGATGTTGTATCATTAACTGTTAAGTCTAACGAAGCAACAGAATCGCAGCCATTTGAACTTACTGACGTGAAATTATAAATACCAGATGATGAATAGGGATTGCCGTTCCAATTATAAGGAGCCAGATTAGAACAAATAGTTACGGTAGTATTACTTGTTTTTGTTGGTTTTACTGTTAAATTTAACGTTGCAATAGAATCGCAACCTGCAGAATTTAACAAGTTTACATTATAGCTACCTGTTGCAGTGTACGAATTTCCATTAAAAACAAAAGGAAGCAAATTATCACAAATAGCTATATTGGTAATGCTGGGAATAGGTGGTGGACAACAAAGTCCAATTTGTATGCTACGGCAGACTTGAGAAACCGGAAAACCTGGCTCTTTAAAAGAAACACAAACATTATAAACTCCTGGTGCAGAAAAAGTATGCGTTGGGAATGGAAATGGACTTGCACCAGTTATGGTTATGGTATCATTAGGAGTACTTGTTGGATCATCAAAATTCCAAAAGAAATAAGGTGAACTGGAAACTCCTTTTGCCTGCAGACTAAAATTTGTGCTTGCGTTGCAGGTATCGCCAATTATTTTAATTCCGGTAATACTTGGAACAGGGCAATTGGCAATTATAATATCCTGAGTAAGTGTATAAGAAACGCAAGGATAATTGATTAGTACGGAAACTTGAAAAGTATCCGCCTTTGTAAATAAGTGTTGGGGTGCAGAGCCAACGGCTATATTGTTTGCACCAGAGGCAGGATCGCCAAAATCCCAAACTAGGCTTACTACATTGGTAATTTTAGAAACTGTTAATGTAGTTGAATTTCCAAAACAAGTATCCGAAGCTAAAATTTTATTATCAGTTGGTATAGCGGCAACGTTGTAAATATATTGAGGGAGGCCCCACAAAGAGGAAGTTACCAATGGAATCGCATTCAATTGAAAACCACATGTAGAACCTGCACCGTTAGGGAAATTAATGGCATCAATCTGACCTTGGGCAGCAATATAAATTTTTCCATTTGGTCCTAATTGTAAACTACCTGGATTGTATGATGCTAGCACTCCAACTGATGCAACAAATGATGTAGCTTGAATGCTAGCTGCAATACCTGAGGTAATATCATATTGATAAACTAGATTGAAGTTGGCAATGTATAATTTAGACCCATCAGTAGAAAACTCAACTCCGTATATAACACCAGGGATGCCAGCAAAAGGCCAAATTACTGGATTGGATAATACTCCAGTGGTATTATTAAAGTCATACAGTTCAATAGTGGCATCTAAAAAATTGCCCATGGCAAGTTTATTTCCTTGTCTGTTAATTTTTAAGTGGCCGGCTCCGTCGCCATGTGAGCCTCCAACAGTACTTAAAACAGGGGTGGTTTGTATTCCGGTTGATGTTATTTTAAAAGAGTAAAATGTGTTTCCAGGATTGTTGTGCGTTACTAGCCAAAAACCACAGGCATCAGATGTGGGTACAACTTGCAATTTCTCTGATCCGGTTGCAAATAAAAATATGTTTTTTTGTCCGGCAACAACTCCTCCTAAACCACCATTTAAACTCATGTCAACTACGTTGTAAAAAATACCTGAAGCAGTTGCTTGATCATCTATTGTGATAACATAATATATTCCAGCATTGAAAGGTTTAGGAACTATAACTGCCGCTGAAGTCGATGATGAAAGTGAACCACCCAAAAGACCATTACCATTAAACATTATTTGATTTGTAGAGTCCCAAATTGTGACCCCATCCGTATAAAATAATAATTCACCAGTGGTTTCATCCGCAACAGAAGCTGACCCTTCTAAAGTACCTATTTGGCTGCCTGAAAGTGATTGAGGAGGAGTTACATTAAAATCAATTGCACCTCCCCCACCAAATCGCCATTGATTGTTTTGATTTTGGGCGAATAATGAAGTATTAAAAAGAAAGCAAAGGAGGAAAACTAAGAGCCTTGTAGGTAAAATTGGTTTCATAAATTTGGTTGAAGGGGCGTTTCAATTTTCAGTACGCCGCTAATTGGGTAAACGTTTACAGATGATGCAATTTCAATAAAATATTTGATGTGGGAATACAGTGAAATACGTAGTTTAAAAATCTCAATAAAATTTTAATTATTTTTTTTTAACTCTGTGAAATTTTATATTACACAGAGAAATCACAGAGTTTCACGGAGAAATTATAAAACTCTGTGCTCCTCTGTGTAACCTCTTTTTGAAACTCTGTGATACCCTTCCTAATCTACCAACCAAATCCAACTGCTCCACAAATAATCAAAATCCCAACCTTTCATTTATTACTATGCTAAACCCCGACACCATCAACAAAGGCGATTGTACGATTGAGTTTGTATAATAAATATGGTATTTTAAATTAATAGATTTGAAAAACCTATTTTTTGTAAGGCAGCCAGGTTTAATTATCTGGCTGCTTTTTTTTTGAGGAGTATTATTCAAATTTGCATTTTGCGATTGTTTTTAAAGATAATTATAAAAAATTTAAATCTTCATTTTTGATTTTTTTAAACGATTTTTTGGAATAAATTAACCTATAGCTTAATATTGCAAATGAAAAGGAAGTGTAAATTTTTGATTGATTCAAATGATGGAAAAAAAACAATTTATATAGATGATGAAAATTTCAACAAAATTATTTCATATACCAACAAGATGATCGTCATAAAAAAAAATTCAAGTTTATTGCTGACTTAATTTTAAGCGGTCTGAAAAATACTTTTCATTATGTTAAAGAAGAAATAAATTCAAAATGTAAAATGTAACTGCAATGAAATTTTTTAAAGGACAAGAAAATGATCGAATTTATTGCAAAGAAGTAAATACAATAAGCGGGATATTTGTAGTAATAGCTGCATTTTTATAAGAAAAAAAGAAAACAACTAAATTAAACCAGAAACAGATTCACATTATTGAAAAAGTTGGAGGATTTGAATATGAAATTTAAAGATAAATATAATATAGCCCCTGAGTTCGAAGAATTATTTTCTTTTAATTCTGAAAAAGAGGAAATCGAACATGAAGCTAAAATGATGATGTTTCGTTTTTTGAGTGAAGTAGAAAAGCTGAATTCAACGATAAAGAAAAAAGAATTAGCCAAAGCATTAAATACATCAGCAAGTTATATTACTCAATTATTTAATGGTGATAAATTAATTAATTTAACAACGCTTGCGAAAATTCAAAAGGCTTACAACATTTCTTTTGAAATTAAGGCTGTTTCAAATTTAAAAATATATAAGCATGAGAAAATCCTTTCGAATACACAACAAGTAGCAGAAAAACAATCCGACAAAATATATAAACCTAAAAAAAATATAGAAGCAAAAACTAATCATCAGGAACTTAAGCTCAAGTTTTTGAAAAAAGGCAGAAACTGATTTTAATATAATTTTAACTCAAATTTATTGGTCAATGAAAAAACTTCAACTATTAATTTTCTTATTCGCTTTTTACCTTCCAACTTCCTTTTCCCAAACCATCCAACGCATTGACAATACCAGTTATGCGGCCGATAGTTTGCAAGCTAAAATTAAATACCTGATGCAAGCCGCCAATGTATCTGGAGTAGCGATTTCTGTTTTTAATGATACTAAGCCCGTTTTTAGCAAAACATTTGGCTTAGCTGATGTGCAAAAGAAAATCCCCTTTCAGCAAAATTCGGTCATGTATGCTGCATCGTTTGCCAAAGTTGTTTTTGCGTACATCGCCATGAAATATGTGCAAGAAAAAGTATTAGATCTGGATAAGCCACTCGTTTCTTATTTACCCAAACCTCTGGTCGATTATAAAATAGAAGGTTGGAATCGTGGATATCAGCATTTGAAAAATGATGAGCGCTACAAAAAAATTACAGCTCGTATGTGTCTGTCGCATACCACAGGTTTCCCAAACTGGCGCTGGTTTGAAGAAGATAAAAAATTAAAAATAAAATTTGAGCCAGGTTCGAGATATAGTTATTCGGGTGAGGGAATGTATTTACTACAATTTGTATTGGAGCAAATAACAGGTAAAGATTATGAAACTATTTCGCAAGAATTGGTTTTTGAACCTTTTAATATGATGAATACCAGCCAAGTTTGGCAAAGCAGATTTGATCAAAACACCGTCTTTGGGCACAATTGCAAAGGTGTTTCCTATGATTTAATGAAATGGGAAGAAGCAAGTGCAGGTGGCTCTATGAGTACAACGTTGGAAGATTATACCAATTTCTACACGGCATTAATTGCCGGTACCGGTTTAAATAAAGTGAGTTTCGCAGAAATGCTGAAGCCGCAAATCCGGATTCGGTCGCAACGACAATTTGGACCTTTATCTCGTGTTGATAGTACTGAAAATGATAAAATAATGCTTTCTTATGGCTTAGGTGTAGGTCTTTTGCAATCTCCCTATGGCAAAGCATTTTTTAAAGAGGGGCATGATGATGGTTGGGGGCATTATTCTATTTATTTTCCAGATAAAAAGATTGGCGTAATCATTATGACGAACAATGACTGTGGCGAAAGTATTTTTAAAGAATTATTAGCTTATTCAATTGGAGATATTTATACCCCTTACAAATGGGAAAATTATATTCCGTATAATATTGCTGAATAAATAAAAAATAACAGAAAATAAAAAAAGTAAAGCTAAAAACAAGGTAAAAATTTTATTTTAGGATATAAAAAAAGGCATCTAAATAATGATGCCTTTTTTATTAATTTAAATTTAATTAAATTAAAGATTAAACTTTCAATTTCCCTTCAATAGAATCGTCCATAGTTTTTCCCAACATTGCCCCAATCATCATTTTTATGCCTGCCACTGCGTTGCCATTTTTGGTATCCCAATAGTAGCCATCCGTTGGTTCTACCTTTATTACCGATATTCTTGGATCGTCTATACCTTCTGTGAACCACGTTTTTAAAATTGGATTCCACAATTCTTTGATTTTAATCTTATCCATAGATATGTATGCATTTCCCTTAATATGCAAAAAATCGGAGTGGGTAGAACCTTGGAAATACAAAGAAACATCAGAATCTACTGCAATTTCAGCGTTTTTGTAGCTATCGTTTGCACTCAAAAACCATATTGCTCCACTTTTATCAATTTTTTGAACACTCATAGGTCGGGTAGCGTTGGTTCTTCCAATGGCAACTTTGGTGTTAAAGAAACAGGTGTTTGCCTTTTCAACCAGTTCTATCAATTTTTCAATTGCAGCTTGGTTGGTTAAATCTTTTTGATTTTCTTCTACTTGATTTTTATTAATACTGTCCATAATTATTTTTTATGGATTTTATTTTCAAATTATATACCAATGGCAATATTTTAAAGATTTTTTAATTTTGCATTTATTTATAATTAATTTGTTTCTGAATCAATGGAACTAAAATAACTTTAAATAAAAATTATATCATCGATAAATAAAGAATCAACTGCTGCTAATTTCATTTGTTCCAATTTAGTTGTTTTCAAGTCAACAAAATCGTCCACTAAAAAACTTACATTTTTACTGTTTTTAAAATTAGATGGAAGATTGACCACAACCTTATTATTTACAACATCGCAAATTATTTTATAAGTCATTGAAAATTTAGCTTTATTAAATATACTACAAAACAATCTGCTTTAATTAAATCAAAAATTGAAATAGGGCAGCCAATTATTGTTTCAACAAATTAATATTCCATCCTATCTGCCAAGTAAAATAAGGTAGTGGTAAATGATGCATAAATATTTTGTCCCGTTAATTTTAACCTTATTTTAAGCTTTTATCTCTATTCAAAAACATTCTAAATAAATTTAGCGTTTGATAACTATTATTCCTCTGTACTTTTTGAGTATTTTTGGAAATTAAATAGTATGAAAAAATCTCATCTTATCGGTATCGTAATTATTGCCATTGCAATTGGTGCAATTATCAGCACCTATGCAGATTCAAGCACGTATTCAAACTTTTCGGAAGCACGTAAAGAAATGGAAGAAATACATGTTGTTGGCAATTTAGTGAAAACAAAAAACATGGAATACAACCCTGAACTTGATGCCAATTATTTTTCATTTTATATGAAAGATACCAATGGAGAAGAGTGTAAAGTAGTTTTCAAAGGAACTAAACCTCAAGATTTCGAGCGATCTGAGCAAATAGTTTTAACCGGCGAAATGGGTAAAGACGCATTTTATGCAGATAAAATCTTGATGAAATGCCCATCTAAATACACTGAAACAGAAGTAAAGGCCTCTGTTTAATTAATTTGAAAACTATTTTTTATGTTTTCAATTATTTCTATCTTATCATTTCATCCGCTAATTCATTAAATGGATATTAAATTTATAGGTGAACATTTACTGCCCGGTCAGTTTGGGCAATTTTTTATTGTGTTGGGTTTCGGAGCAGCGGTATTATCATTCATCTCGTATTATTTTTCTACTCTTAAAGATGTCGCAGATCAATCTTGGAAACGAATAGCTAGAATCAGTTTTTACATTCAGGCATTTTCTGTATTAGCCATTGCAGGCTGTTTGTTTTATATCATTTACAACCATTTATTCGAATATCACTACGCCTGGGCACATTCGTCAACAACTTTGCCTACTCATTACATGATTTCGTGTTTTTGGGAAGGTCAAGAAGGGAGTTTTTTACTCTGGGCATTTTGGCAATCCGTTTTAGGATTAATTTTAGTTCGTTTTGCCAAATCGTGGGAAGACTCGGTCATGACATTCGTTTCCTTATCGCAAGTATTCATTTTGTCGATGTTGCTTGGCGTAGAACTAATTGGTCAAAAAATTGGAAGTTCTCCATTTGTGCTTTTACGAAATGCGATTGAAGGGCCAATATTTTCAAGACCTGAATACCTAAGTTTAATAAAAGATGGGAATGGTTTAAACCCCTTATTACAAAATTATTGGATGGTTATTCATCCACCAACTTTGTTTTTGGGTTTTGCTTCCATGGTTGTTCCATTTGCGTTTGCCATGGCCGGTGTTTGGACCAAACGGTATTCAGAATGGATAAAACCCGCATTGCCTTGGGCTTTGTTTGCCGTCATGATTTTAGGAACAGGAATAATAATGGGTTCGTTTTGGGCATATGAAGCATTAAATTTTGGTGGTTTCTGGGCTTGGGATCCGGTGGAAAACGCATCCTTGATTCCTTGGCTTACTTTAATTGCTGCCGTGCATGTTATGCTGGCATTTAAAAATTCTGGCAATTCTTATTTCACAGCTTTATTTCTCACGTTCATTAGTTTTATATTGGTTTTATATGCAAGTTTTCTTACTCGCAGCGGCATATTAGGCGAAACTTCCGTTCATGCTTTTACTGATTTAGGGATGTCGGGCCAATTAGTTATTTATATTTTAATTTTCCTAGTTATTGGTATTGTTTTAATGGTTATAAACTGGAAAGGATTTCCAATTACCCAAAAGGATGAGGATACTTATTCCCGAGAATTTTGGTTATTTATTGGTGCCTTAGTTTTAACCATTTCTTGTTTTCAAATTATTGTAACTACCTCTATTCCGGTTTTCAATGCAATTTTTAACACTAAAATTGCACCACCAACCAATCCGATAGCTCATTATAATAAATGGCAATTGCCAATCGCTTTTATTGTTGCATTTATTTCAGCATTTTCTCAATTTCTTAAATACAAAAAAACAGATACTGGAAAGTTTTTTAAAAAAATAGGCTTGTCGCTTGGTATTTCATTAGTAATTACTTTGCTTATTTTGTGGCAAGGAAAAATTTACAATGTTCAATATTTGGTATTAATATTTGCTTCTTTATTTTCTATTTTGGCTAATGCCGAATTAATTCTACGAGTTTTTCAAGGTAAAATAAAACTGGCAGGTTCTGCTATCGCCCACATTGGTTTCGCGTTGATTTTAATTGGAGCCTTATTAGCCGCATCTGGTAGCAAAGTAATTTCGATCAATAAATCTGGTTTTGGTTATGGTGAAGATTTCGATGAAAAAAATACGCGCGAAAACGTGTTGCTATTTAAAAATGAACCGATTGTAATGGAAGATTATACCATTACCTATCAAGGTGATTCTATTTCTGGTCCCAATACGTATTATAAAGTAAATTATCAACGAAAAGATACAAAGACAGGTGTTGATAAAGAGCAATTTACTTTGTTGCCAAATGCACAAATAAATCCTAAAATGGGGTTGATAGCATCGCCAGATACCAAACATTATTTATTGCATGATGTGTATACGCACGTTACATCTGTGCCCGTAAAGAATGAAGAAAACCATGAACATAAAGATGGAACAGAACATAGTGAAGATGAAGATTATTTACCAGCATTGACAAAAACCATAAAAATTGGCGATACCATAAATCTGAATAAGGGAGTAATTACGCTAAAAGGTTTGAACAGAAATGCTACGTTAAAAGATATAAAACTGAGTGCTGATGACTTGGCAGTTGGTGCAATGCTTGAAATTGAACGAGAAGGCAAAATTGTAAAAGCTGAACCAGTATTTATCATCAAAGGTGGCTTATCTTTCGGTTTTCCAGTTAAATTGGAGGAAGAAGGGCTAAAAATTTCTTTTGATAAAATAATTCCGGAACAAGCAAGCGTGCAATTGGTAATTCGTGAGAAAAAACCAGCTAAAAAAGATTTCATTATCATGAAAGCAATTATGTTTCCTTACATCAATTTATTGTGGGGTGGCACTATCATTATGATTATAGGTTTTGTATTGTCGATTTTTCAACGATCAAAACCTTCCAGAATAAAAGCTGATGGCAATACAGCTTAGTATAATTGGCTCTGGAAATATGGCTTTCCAATTAGGAAAGGCGTTTTTTGAATCAGGGCAACCAATTTCAGAAGTTTACAGCAGAAATACAATTGAAGGAAAGAAATTAGCCGAATTAGTACATGCTAAATTTGAACCTGAAATTGAGAAACTATCCAATTCAGGTATTTTTATTTTAGCGGTAAAAGATGATGCAGTTTCCGAAATTTCTGAAAGAATACCAGGAGAGGGAAATTTACTCATTCATACTGCTGGTTCTATTGGGATTAATTCCATTCATTCGCCTAAAAACAGGAGAGGAGTTTTATATCCGGTGCAAACTTTAAGCAAAAACAAAAAGGTAGATTTTGGAAATATACCTTTTTGTATTGAAGCGGAAAACGAAACCGATCTGGACTTAATCAAAAAATTGGTTCAGAAATTAAGCAGCAATATATATGAATTAAATTCAGAGCAACGCAAAGTTATCCATGTTGCAGCGGTATTTGCTTGCAATTTTCCAAACTATTTGTATTCGGCTGCACATCAAATTCTTGAAAAAGAAGGGATTACTTTTGATATTATCAGACCTTTAATTATCGAAACAGCAGAAAAAGTGCAAACCATTTTTCCGGAAAATGCACAAACTGGACCTGCTCTACGCAATGATTTAACCGTTCTGAATAATCATAAAGCCTATCTTCAAAACAATCCTGAATTACTTGAAGTTTATACCTTACTCAGCAAACTGATTAGCAATCGCTAATTTCCTCTCTGCCGAATGATTTTAATTTTTACTTTTGCCCCGAAATGAATATTTATAAACTAAAAATCAACTTTGTTGAAAAAGGTTTAGAGCCAGTTGAGCTATCAATTGCCGAAGGGGAAAACGTGCTTGATATTGCTTTAGATAATGGAATACAATTACAACATAATTGCGGAGGAGTCTGTGGATGCAGCACCTGCCAGGTTTATGTAAACCATGGAATGGATAGTATTCAAGAAATTTCTGATAAAGAAGAAGACTTTATAGATCGTGCTGCCAACCCAAGAATTAGCTCCAGACTTGCCTGTCAATGTGTAGTGCTTAACGGTGATATAGATGTTACCATTCCAGACCAATCTTCATTTATGGGTCATTAATTAATTAAAAAAATAAATTATGAATTCCGACTTTCAACTTCCAATATATTGGAGAGATACCGAAGATATAGCCATTGCCTTGTACGAAAAATTCGGTAACGATTTTACTGAATCAAAAATTTACAGAATTCGGTTTACGGAGTTGCTGGAATGGGTTTTAACTTTACCAAACTTTAAAGGAACTCGTGAAGAATGCACCGAAGGCTTTTTGGAAATGATACAATCTGCCTGGGTTTATGAATGGCGTGACGCTCAAAATTAACATCAATAATATTTATTTATGAGTTATTTACCAAAATTGCAAGCTATTTCTACATTTATATTTGATATTGATGGAGTGCTAACAGATGGATCTGTGATTGTAACAGAAAGCGGCGAGCAACAACGGATTATGAATATAAAAGATGGTTACGCTTTGCAATTGGCTATCAAAAAAGGATATCGAATTGCTATTATTTCAGGTGGTTCATCTGAAGGAGTTAGAGATCGTTTTACGAAATTAGGCGTTACCGATGTTTTTATGAGTTCGCATAATAAGCTAAAAGTATTTAATGATTATTGCGAAAAACATAGCTTAGAACATAAAGAGATACTTTATATGGGCGATGATATACCAGATATTAAAGTTTTGCAATTAGTAGGCATACCTACTTGCCCTTTGGATGCGGTTGCAGAAGTCAAAGCGGTTTCCATTTATATCTCTCATCAAAACGGAGGAAAAGGTGCAGTGAGAGATGTAATAGAGCAGGTTTTGAAAGTTCAAGATAACTGGATGCAGAAAGATGCTTTTAATTGGTAAATAGGAATGTTGAAAAAAAATCTTCCGGCATTAGCAATCTATTTAGTCTTAATGATTATTGCGATGTACAATGTTCGTGCATTTTTGATTGAACCAACTTTAATGGCATTTTCTATGATGCCAGGCCTAACTAAAATTGGTTTGGCGGTTTTAGTTTCATCCATTTTATTCATGATTATTGCAGCGTATTCTTTGATTGAAAAGAAAAACCAACGTAGTTTTTTTATCTTGATTGGCATAAGTATGTTAGGTTTTATTTTTGTTGCAAAAGCTAGTCAGGTTATAATTTTAGCCATTTTTCCTGTTTTTGTAATTGGTTTGCTTTGGTTTTATCAACTTAACTATCGCTTTCAACCTTGGTTGAATATGATGGTAAAAAGCGGATTAATAGCTTTATCATTTTTATTTTTACTGATTTTCGATGCAGCTTTTTATCGAACTTATTTTGCTGAGCAACATAATCTCGCTTTATTTTTGTTAAAAATTATCGCTGCTTATGCTTTGCTGATAGCTTTATATTTTATGATTGAAAAAGTACTTTCGGATATGTATTCGAATTTTAAGAGTAAGCAAACAATCGGTTCATTTACAGAAACGTATAGTTTGGGTTATGCAAAAATCTTGGCTACTATTTTAATTATTTTATTAACGATGGCTGTCGCTTATCTACAGTTTTTGCAATTAAGCAACGATGCTATGATGCCGTTTTTGTATTTATTATTGCTAATTCAATTTCCATTTTTCATCATTCTTATCTTACTTTATTTGCCATCTTCAAAAGAAATTTATCAGATACTTTCAGTTTTGATGCATGTTGTTTTAATCGGTGCAACAGCCGCCATTCCAGTTTTATATTACTCAGCTTAATCCATTGAAAATAATACTTGCTTCCAAATCACCACGCCGATCTGATTTGCTTCAGCAAATGGGCTTGCAATTTATTGTTGAATCTAGAGATGTGGAAGAAAATTATTCCAATGATTTAGCTTTGGAACAAGTTCCAATATTTTTAGCTGAAAAAAAAGCACATGCTTTTGATGGAGCAGATGAAGATTCAGTAATTATTACAGCAGATACCATAGTTTTATGTCAAAATCAATTACTCGGAAAACCTGAAGATAGGGACGATGCAGTAAGAATGTTAAATATACTTTCTGGCTCTGTTCATACAGTAATTACTGCCGTTACAATTGTATTTCAAGGTGTCATGACTACTTTTTCGGATAAAACAGATGTGTATTTTAGGTATTTGAAACAGTCTGAAATTGAATATTATGTTGATAAATTTCAACCCTTAGATAAAGCTGGAAGTTACGGAATTCAAGATTGGATAGGAGTAAACGCAATTGAAAGAATCGAAGGATCGTACACGAATGTTGTTGGATTACCGACTGAAAAATTATACCGAAAATTATTAGAATTAGGAATTATTTAAAATAAGTACTTGACGGTTTAAATACATTTTGAAATTATCTAATTTCTTGGGAAGGCTTAGGGATAGAAGCGGCATCCTTTTTTGCAATACAAATTAACAGTATAAGCCTTAAAACCGCAAAAAAGATACAGCGAATAGCCCGACCCCAAATTTTTTTATTTGGGGGAAGCTCAAAAAATCTTTAAAACCCCTATTGTCATTTTAATAAAAGTCTAAAAACGTAGATTAATGTCTGTTGAAAATTATTGATTTCAAAATAGTTTAAAAAGTATTTACATGGACTTTAAATTACAATTCAATATTGTTCAAATAATCGACTAGTATTCCTTCTTTTAAGGCAAAAGTAGAAAGCCATAATTCTTTTGCTTTCGATTTTTCCAAAACTAATTTGCTCAAAATTACCGCCGGAACTATCATATCTCGTCGTAAAGAAATAATAGCTGGATTGTTTTCACGATCAGTTCTAGTAGACAGAATAAGCCATTGATGTACTTTATTGAAAGTATTTAGATCAAATTGATATAATGGTTTGTGTTCATTAATGAAATTCAATGATGTTTCATATTCACACATTTCAGCAAAAGTTTCGAATGATCCTGCTGAGCCAATCAATTTAAAAATGCTATGTTTTTCAAGTTCTAATAACAATTCGTTTAGCTTAATTTCTAATTCGTTTTTGAGTTTCTCAGATTCGCTTTCGCTTAGTTGTTTTTCAAAATTGTAGGATGCTAATAATCTGGCTGCACCAATATCAAAGCTTTTTTTCCAACTGATATGATTGTTTTGAACAATAATAAACTCAACGCTGCCACCACCAATATCCATAATTAATGATTTTTCATTACTGGAATTGAATGCGGCATTTACTCCTAAGAATATGAGTTCTGCTTCTCGGTCTCCAGAAATTATTTCTATTCGTATTCCTGTTTTTTCTAAAACCTGATTTACAAAATCAAGACCATTTTCAGCATTCCTAATGGCCGAAGTTCCTTTAGCGATAATTAGTTCTACCGCATTTCTATCGCAAATTTCTTTATACTTTTTTAGAGTGGTCAACCCACGACTAATAGCGTCAGTGGTTAATTCATTGTTCATAATTCCACCTTTTCCCAATTGCACTGCTTCATTTTCCTGATGCAAAATAGAATAGGTTTTATCTGCACGAATTTCTGCAATCAGCAAATGAAACGTATTTGTCCCTAAGTCAATAATAGCTACTTTCATTTATGGTTTCGAGGCTTTGCGAAAGTGGCGATTTTACCAGAATTGTTGATGCGGAAAACCAATGGTTGATTAAGTATTAATGTGTCTGCGAAGCACTGAACTTTCACTTTTGCCGAGCCTGTGTTAAATAATATCGTTCTTGCCAAACCAAGTATATTTTCAATTTGTCTTATCGTTAATTTCATTTAATTGTCTTTAATATCGGTCTCAACAGAAGTGATTTGAAATTTATTTCGGAACAGTTCTGTAAAATAACCTATTTGAAAAAAGTCACGACCTGTCTCATCATTTATTTTGTAGTCAAATTGATGTAAATAGCCAATTTGCATGGTTGTTGCTTTTGATGATTTGTAGTTAAACGCAAATAACATTCTATTTCTTTCAAAATAAGGTTCTTTGTCCGTAAAAAATATTTCATTACTTGCACTAACTTGAAAGGGTTTGAATTTATTTCGTTCTTTTCCAAAAGGATAAGAAACACCGAGTCTGTAACGAAAACGGTTGCGTCAGCCATTACTTGTAAATTTAAATTCTGCACGATAACGTTGTTCTATTTTTAGTTTTCCGATTGGTTGAAAAAGAATAACCTGAGGCCAAATTCTAAATTCATCATTATTTTTTGGCAAAACAAAATCTCCTCCCTCTTTGTAAGTTTGGTTACTGCCCGCACCTAAAGTTAGGTTTATATTTTTATGAACTTTATAGTTAATACCTCCCTTGTATTCGTAATAGTGAAAGTTGCTATAAATTTTAATGAACGTAATTGCGCTTCGCCAAAAGTATTTCACTTTTCATTTTGGATGTATTTTATATTTAAAATATTCCAACTGCCAAGGTTAAAAGTCTGTGCAGATGTTGTACTCATTAAAAAATAAAACGCAATTGTCGTTAGAAATAATATCCTCATTTAATATCCTCTTTGGATTTTTTTTTATTTTCAGTTACGGAAAATGATTTTTCGAAAAAATGAGAATTGGGTATTGTAATTATTTCATTATCTCCTGTTTTAATGTTAACAAAAAAGTAATTCATTTCTGTTACTTCTCCTTCATATTGGTAGTCTTTGTGTAATACTTTTACATAATCTCCTAATTTTACTGGATGATTAAAGAAAATCAAAATGCTCGAAGTGATATTTGAAAGTAATGACCATTGAGCAAAAAATGCTATACCTAAAGCTGTCAAAATTGTACTTGCAAATAATGCAATTTCACTTTGTTTGAAACCCCAAACTCCTGTTAAAAGTATTATTGCTGTCATTGTAGTAAATAACTGAACAGCTCTTATTGCCATTTTTCTCCTACTCCTTTCTAATCGAGTACTCTTGAGAAAATTATTAATCACTGTTTTAACTATAAAATACAAAATAATATAGCCACCTAATATTATTATGGTTTCAATAATTTGAATGTTAAATGCGTTCATCGATTCTTTATTGAATAGTTTTTTTTCCTCTTTTTTTTACCCTAATTATATTGTCGGTTGTATCCGCTTCGCTTGCACCTAACTACTTAGCTTGTCTTATATAGTATTTCAACGCTTCATGTATGGTTGAAATAGAAATTGTTCTATTTATTTCAGCTTCACCAAACGACTTTAGTAACGTAAAATTGATTTCATCTGATTCATTTTTTTTATCACTTTTCATGAAATCCGTTAATTTATTTAGGTCTTTTTCGCTAAATTTTATTTTTTTAAAATAAAGATTGATGGTTTTTTCAATTTGTTTAAATTCAATTTCAGATAAAGTGGAAATTTTATACGAAAGATAACATTCCATTATGATACCAGCAGCTACAGCTTGACCATGAGCTAATTGCTTATTCGTTTCTAAAAACAAAGTTTCCAATGCGTGTGCAATGGTATGCCCAAAATTTAACTTTTTGCGTTCGTTTTTTTCAAACGGGTCTATGGATACAATTGCCTCTTTAATTTCCACAGATCGCTGAACAAAATCTTTCAATAATTTTATTTCTGAGTTAGCAATAGGAGAAATTTTCTCGAAATAAATTTTATCAGCAATCAAGCCATGTTTTAGCATTTCTGCAAATCCATTCATCCATTCATTTTCTGGTAATGTGTCTAAATAGTCGGTATCAGTTATTCTGCAAACTGGCTCACTGAATACTCCAACCATGTTTTTATATGAATTAAAATCAATTCCAGTTTTACCACCAATAGCAGCATCTGTTTGTGCCAATAATGTAGTTGGAATTAAAACAAATGGAACTCCACGCTTAAAAGTACTTGCTGCAAAAGCAACCATGTCACAAAGTACACCACCGCCCAAAGCAATGACCAGACTGTTTCTTTTTAATCCAAAATCTTGCATCATGCTCCAAATTCCAATAACAATATCAATGTTTTTATTTTCTTCACCCGGATCTAATTCTATTATATCATATTTTTCAAGTCCAGGCATTTTACTGTTAAAGTGTGGCAAACACATTTCAGAGGTATTTCTATCTGTAACGATGATAATTGAAGCTGGAATATTGGTATTGAGATATTCTTGCAAATACGAATAGGAGTTTTTGTTTGTAGACTGGTTCATTGTTGTTGAAAGATTTTGCAAGATTATAAATTAGCCAACGAAATTAATGGCTATATTTTTACATTTGATTAAACTTTTAAAAAAATGGTTTTATGTTTTTCCTAAGATTCTATAAAACCTCTAACCAAATTCCCAAAATGTTGTTTATCCAATTATGATTGAGACTATAGCGAAACCTAAAATATCCTTTGAAAATACAGAAATTGCTTTTTCATCCAAAACTAATTCAGAATTAAGAAGAGCGTATTGGCTGTTCAAAGTTATCAATGTCAATTTTTTAGTTAAAGTTGGTCCGCCAATTACCATGCTAGCCATGAATATTGGTCTTCCAATAAAATCAATTATTAAAGCAACCATCTTCAAGCATTTTTGTGGTGGCGAAACTATTAATGATTGTGATAATTCTATCGAATTGCTCCGAAAGTATAAAGTTGGAGGTATTTTAGATTATTCGGTAGAAGGCGTTGAAGATGAAAAGGTGTTTGAAAATACAACTTCTGAAATATTGGCCACCATCATCAGAGCTGGAAATAGCGATAATATTCCATTTGCCGTTTTTAAAATTACAGGAATTGCTCGTTTTGCTTTATTAGAAAAAATTCAACGGAAAGAAAGTTTATCTCAAGAAGAAGAAGCCGAATTTGCAAAAGTAAAAAGGCGGGTAGATTTGATTTGTGCTCGGGCATCCAAAAATGGAATTCCAGTTATGTTTGATGCGGAAGAAACCTGGATACAAGATGTGATAGATGATTTGTGTATTGAAATGATGAAAAAATACAATCATGAATTTGCCGTAGTTTACAATACATACCAGCTTTATCGACATGATCGATTGGCATTTTTAAAGAAAAATTATCAGCAAGCAGATCAGGAAGGATATTTTTTAGGAGCAAAATTAGTTCGCGGAGCTTACATGGAAAAAGAACGAAAAAGAGCAGAAGAACAAAATTATCCTTCACCCATACAGCCAGATAAAGCATCAACAGATCGAGATTATGATTTGGCATTAGCATTCTGTGTAGAGCATTTACACAAAATAGGTTTTGTTGCAGGCACACACAATGAAGATAGCTGCCGAAAATTAACGGAATTTATGACAGAAAATGGGGTGGCAGAAAACCACCAGAATATCTTCTTTTCTCAATTATTAGGTATGAGTGACAATCTTAGTTTTAATTTAGCTCACGAAGGTTTTAACGTTGCAAAATACGTTCCTTATGGTCCAGTAAAAGCGGTTTTGCCATACCTTTTCCGTCGGGCAAATGAAAATACTGCCATAGCCGGACAAATGGGTAGAGAACTAAAATTAATTGTTTCAGAGATAAAGAGAAGGAAAATGAAATTTGTTTAATCTATTAATTTGTAAGTACATAAACCATGAATCCAACTAAAAACTTCAATTCTTTACAGGAGTTTTATCCCTATTATTTGACTGAACATCAAAATAAAACTAGTCGTAGATTACATTTTATTGGCACTGGTTTACTGTTTCTGATTTTTGCAGCCGGTTTACTTTTTCATAATTATCAACTACTTTATTTAATTCCAATCGTGGGATATGGTTTTGCTTGGGTTGGCCATTTTTTTTTCGAAAAGAATAAACCAGCAACTTTCAAATATCCTTTTTATAGTCTGGCAAGCGACTTTATGTTGTTTTTTGATATTTTAAAAGGAAAAGAGAAGATGTGAATTTGATGTTAAATTTTGAGAAACATGTTTCCATAATTTAATCCCTCCAAAATCTTACTTTTGCATTTTTAAAACACATACATGTCATTCACTGATCAGGAAATACAAAGAAGGGAAAGTTTACAGGAATTAAGAAATTTAGGAATAGAGCCTTATCCATCTCAATTGTTTGAAATTAATACTTCAAGCTCATTAATAAAAGAAAATTTTAACGAAAATCCTGAAGAGTTTACCTCAGTAAGCATTGCTGGAAGAATAATGGGTAAAAGAATAATGGGAAATGCTTCTTTTGCAGAATTGCAAGATAGTGCTGGAAGAGTGCAGTTATACATTGCCCGCGATGAGATTTCGCCATTAGAAGATAAAACACTCTACAATACCGTTTTTAAAAAGATCATTGATATTGGAGATTTTGTCGGAATCAAAGGATATGTTTTTATAACTAAAATGGGTGAAATTTCTATTCATGTTCAAAAATTGACCATGCTTAGTAAATCATTAAAACCATTACCTGTTGTAAAAGAAAAGGATGGAGTTATTTATGATGCTTTTACAGATCCTGAGCAGCGATACCGTCAGCGTTATGTTGATTTAGTTGTAAATCCAGATGTTAAAGAAGCATTTGTAAAGCGTTCTAAAATGGTAAACGTTATGCGAAATTTCCTTTCAGATAAAGGTTATCTAGAAGTGGAAACTCCGATTTTACAGCCACTTTATGGAGGTGCAGCAGCAAAACCTTTTAAAACACATCATAACACACTTGATATGACACTTTATTTAAGAATAGCTAACGAGCTGTATCTTAAAAGGTTAATTGTTGGAGGTTTTGATGGAGTTTTTGAATTTGCCAAAGATTTCAGAAATGAAGGAATGTCTCGATTTCATAATCCAGAGTTTACTCAAGTAGAATTATATGTAGCTTACAAAGACTACAATTGGATGATGGAGCTGGTAGAAGAAATGGTAGAGAAAACAGCAATTGCTTTGCATGGAAGTACAAAAGTAACAGTAGGACAAAACATTTTGGATTTTCAGCGACCTTGGAAACGATACACCATGTACGAAGCTATACAGCATTTTACAGGATTTGATGTAGCGGAAATGAATGAAAAAGAAATGGCCGAGGTTGCCACCGGACTTGGTATAAAAACCGACACGAGCATGGGCAGGGCAAAATTGATTGATGAGATATTCGGAGCAATGTGCGAGCCTAAACTTATTCAGCCTACTTTCATTACTGATTATCCGGTAGAAATGTCGCCATTGGCAAAAAAACATAGAAGTAAGCCCGGTTTGGTTGAACGATTTGAAGGAATATGTAATGGCAAAGAAATCTGTAATGCGTTTTCTGAATTAAATGACCCGATTGATCAGCGAGCTAGATTTGAAGATCAATTGGAACTTGGAAAAAGAGGAGATGAAGAAGCTATGGTATTAGATGAGGACTTCCTTAGAGCATTGGAATACGGAATGCCGCCAACTGCTGGCTTAGGAATCGGAATTGATCGTTTAGCTATGATTATGGCAAATGTAAATTCCATTCAGGATGTTTTGTTTTTTCCGCAAATGAGACCTGAAAAAATTATTGTTACAGATAGTGTTTCAGACTTTTCGGCTGCTGGTATTCCATCTGAATGGATACCTGTAGTACAAAATATGGGTTATAAAACAGTTGCAGATTTGAAAACAGCTAATCCTAATAAGTTTTTTAACGATTTGGGCGGAATGAAAAAGAAAATGAAATTGGATATGAAAAATCCTGCTTTAGAAGAAGTTAAAAGCTGGTTGCAGTAAAATGGCCGCTTTACCTGAACTATGGATGGAGCAAGTTGGTAGGGAATTTGAAAAACCTTACATGCAAGAACTTCGTGAGTTTTTAAAGACAGAAAAAAGTTTAGGTAACCTTGTCTATCCGCCAAATAGCGATGTTTTTACAGCATTTAATTTCACAGATTTTAATCAGGTAAAAGTGGTAATACTTGGTCAGGATCCCTACCATGGAAAAGGACAAGCACATGGTTTAAGTTTTTCAGTTCCAGAAGGTATTCCAGTTCCACCTTCTTTGAAAAATATATACAAAGAGTTATATGATGATGTAGACATTTCGATTCCACAAACAGGAAACCTGATTAAATGGGCGAAACAAGGAGTTTTTATGTTAAATTCTACTTTAACCGTTCGGGCTGGTGTTCCAGGAAGTCATCAAAATAAAGGCTGGGAATTATTTACTGATCAGGTAATTTCTTCTTTAAGCCAAAACCGCAATAACTTAGTTTTTATGCTTTGGGGTAAATATGCACAAGCGAAAAATACATTAATTAATGCTCACAACCATTTGATTTTAAGTGCAGCACATCCTTCTCCATTTTCTGCGCATACTGGCTTTTATGGCTGTAAACATTTTTCCCTTGTAAATGAGTATTTGGAAAATAATGGAAAAGAAGGAATTGATTGGCAGATTTGAAGGAAGTTATATTAGTTTTTGCACTTAATTTTTGCAACCATTATTTAACTTAAAGAATTTTGAATTTTAAACCTTTGAATAATTCTTTCAATTTCAATCTTATCAATTAAAGTAAAACTAACATTGAAGTAGGTGGCTTAAGGATAGCAGCGATATCCTTTTTTGCTATTATAATGCAACCTTCTCGAAAATCTTACCGCAAAAAAGATTTAGCGAATAGCCCGACCCCAATTTTTCATTGGGGGAAGCTCCAAATCAAAATACTATTAGTGTTAAGCAAATTATAAAATCTGTTTTTTAGTTGTGTTTAAGCTTCAACGATTATTTTTAGGCTTTTACCAAACCCATTACGAATTATTTTCATTAATGTTAAAAGTCTTATATCACTTGCATAATTTTCGATTCTTGAGATATATGTTTTTGTAGTATTGCATTTTACTGCCAACTGTTCTTGTGTCATACCTTGTTCTTTTCGCAATTCTTGCAGCAAAACTCCAAGTCTGAACGCCTCAAATCCAGCCTCATATAAATCTCTTTCATCAGTTCCTGGTTTTCCGTATTCACTATTCAAATGCTCAGCAAAAAAAGTTAAGTTGTTATTTGTCTTTTTCATTGAATTAAAGTTTTTTAGTTTTTCAGCCAATTCAATTTCATTTTGTGAGGTTTTTTGAGTTTTTTTTTGAAATCCATTCACTAAAATCAAAAGTTTTTATTCATCAAAAAAGCAAAATATTCGAAATATGTTTGATTCAACTTCAACCCTGATCTCGAAAATTCCTGATGAATTTATTTTGTATTTAGAATATTTTTCTGGGATTTTTTCTAACGTTGAAACCAGCTGCAAAGTCCAATTAATTTTTCTTTTAACTTTTGGATTTAACTCTTGATAAAACTTTAAATAATAACCCGTTGTGCGGTTTAAATCAATATATAAAAATATAAAATCGGAGAGCTAAGGCTTAGGGATAGTAGCGGCATCCTTTTTTTCCTTTAAAAAACAATTAAATAGGGATTCTTCGCTTTGC